>TARA_R110000851_G_scaffold1274_3_pt1 | contig 58234 bp, 47 predicted proteins | sample TARA_R110000851 | Tara Oceans TARA_R110000851 (sample SAMEA4397627) | marine metagenome | biome: Polar Biome; feature: [DCM] deep chlorophyll maximum layer (ENVO:01000326); material: water (ENVO:00002006), including particulate matter (ENVO:01000060) such as... | depth 17 m
AAAGCGACCCTAGTAGGACAGCGTCCGCCCTAGACTGCATGTCGAGTTCGTTTGGGTATAATCCGTATCATTAAAGCACTAAAGGACTAAAGTACTACAGTACTGTTCTGAATGCTTTTGCCTGTTTGCGCTTTTGATACATGGGCACAATTTGCACCGCAAACACCGCACAGACAATTAACACTATGCCCATGAATGACAATGCATCAATATTGGCGCTGGAAAATACCCCACTCCACCAGCCTAAACTGACCACCAACTCGGTAGCAGTAAAACTTAATACTGGGGTTAAAGACAACATCGCGCTCACTTGCGCCGTCGGCCAATAATGCAGCGCTTGAGCAAAACAGCCGTAAGCAATCAAGGTATTGGCTCCACAGAAAAGTACTATCCACCATTGATCCCATGTCATCGCGTCAAACTGACTAAAGTCGCTAAATGGCGCCATTGCCACAATCCCTAATGCATAGATAAATAACAATACGTTACTCGGTGATAAACGCTGGCTCACCGACTTTTGTAATAAGGCATAACTGGTCCACGACATTACCGAAAACTGCACAATCATAATCCCAACCAGTACCTGATGATCACTGGCTTGGTTCAAATCGAGCTGTGGATGGAAAAACATCAGCATACCTAAGGCTAACGTGGCAAAACAACTCAGTTGAAATGCGTTAAAACGTTCTTTAAAAAATAGCACCCCGCCAAAGGCCAAGAAAAACGGCGCGGTTTGAAAATTAAGCTGCGCGGTTCCAGGGGCTAAGTATCCCAATGAATACACAAACGACACGTAATTACACATCAACAGCACGCCAGCGAGCACCAATTTCAACCATACTAATGAAGGTAAACCGACAAATTGACGTAATGCCCCTAAGCGCCATTGAATTAACAAGGTCACCACTAATGCCATGACAAACCGAAACCAAGTCAGGGTTACTGGGGTAATAAAACCACCTGATAGCTTTAACGCAATAGGTAAAATGCCCCAGAAAAATACCGCAATAGACACAAATATCAGCCCTAAACGGTTATTAATACTTTCTTGTTCGCTGTTCAATTTTTGTTATTCCAAGCACTATTTAGGAAGTGAATTTTGCCTGATTAACCTGACAAAGTCTTTATCAAGATATTGCTAAACTAGTCGATGATTGTTCGCATAACAAAAAAGCCTATTTCAACTCACCCTTTCCCGTGGCAAACCCGCTTAATGCAGGTAACATAGCCGCCATAAAAACCCTATACGCCCTTCAACCTAAGGAACATTCGCATGAGTCTTGCTGATTCCGTTCTTGCCGTGAACAATGATTTACCTATACGTACTGACAAGCCTGTCCACAGTGGCAAAGTTCGCAGTGTTTACTGGTTAACCGATACTGATAGCCGCCGCTTAATTCGCGACAAAGGTTACGATGTACCTGAAGATACGCCACTAGCGATTATGGTGATCAGTGACAGAATTTCTGCTTTTGATTGTATTTTTCATGGCGAAGGTAACTTGCAAGGCATCCCAGGCAAAGGCGCGGCACTCAATGCGATTTCCAACCATTGGTTTAGTTTATTTGCCGAGAATGGCTTGGCCGACAGTCACATTTTAGATATCCCACACCCGTTTGTGTGGATAGTGCAAAAAGCCCGTCCAATTAAAGTGGAAGCCATTTGTCGTCAGTACATTACCGGCTCTATGTGGCGGGCTTATTCAAAAGGTGAACGAGTATTTTGCGGCATCACCCTGCCAGAAGGCTTAAGCAAAGATCAAAAACTGCCTGAACTGCTAATCACTCCGTCTACCAAAGGTATTTTAACCGGCATTCCAGGTGTACCAGCACAGGATGACGTCAATATTAGTCGTAGCGACATTGAAGCCAACTACCAAGCATTTGGCTTTGAAAAACCACAAGATATCGACCTGTATGAAGTCCTGCTCAAGCAAGGCTTTAAAGTGATATCAGCTGCACTAGCCAAGCTTGACCAAGTGTTTGTTGATACCAAGTTTGAGTTTGGTTATGTCAACGATAAAGACGGCAACGCTAAACTGATTTACATGGATGAAGTCGGCACTCCTGATTCATCACGTATTTGGGATGGCGCAGCTTATCGCGAAGGTAAGATTGTTGAAAACTCAAAAGAAGGTTTCCGTCAGTTTTTATTAAATCACTTTGACGATGCCGACATTTTGTTAAACAAAGACAGAATGCCAGAACGTGAAGCCCTTGCTCGAGATAACGAGCTACCGTTAGCAGCAATGATGAACGTATCTCGTACTTATATTGGTGTTGCAGAAAAAGTCACCGGAGCCACGATTTCACTCCCAGCTAACCCTAAAGCAGACATTATTAAAGTATTACGTGAACAATATGATTTAATTGTATAAATAACGTTTCCCCAATTACAAATAAGGCGCCTATGGCGCCTTATTTGTACTGGCATCGTCGTAAACAGCGGCTGAAATCAATACAAAATCGTCGTCAGCAAGCCTTAAGCGTTGAATCGCCAATGCTTTAAACCGTATTGGCTGTCCTTATCAAAATGGGTAGGCATCCGTTTGACGTTAACCCCTAGCCAAGAGTCGTTGTATCATAAAAAAAGGATGACAGTTGTCATCCTTTTTTCTGCATCATCAATGAACGATGATACTTCTTTATCACCTCATCATTAACTGCGACGGCGTAAGCCTAGTGCACCTAATAACATCAACGCAAAGTAACCTAAACTGCCACCATCGCTGTCTTTCACAGGTTCAGGTGTTGGCGTAGGTAATACCACTACTGGTTCTGGATAGCTCAATGCAATGATCACAGGGTCGTGATCTGAGGCAGAAAATGCATTCTCTGATTTAACCAAATCACCAGTGTACTTGCTGCCATATTCAAACAGGTTAGATTCAACCGAGTTGATGTGCCAGTCGTCAATATCGACTAACTTAGCCGCTAAACTCGCATTACCCAAAGCATGGTCTAAGTTACCTAACTCACCGTTATAACTATATGAGTAAGTCGTTGCACCATGTGCTTGAGTGTTTAAGTTAATTAACCCATAACCTTTATCAATCACACTACCTTCGCGCTCGTACACTTTACCGTTTAAGGTTGTCCAAGAAGCGGTGCGGATAATATGATCAGTTGTTGACGCATCATAGTCAGTCAATACTGCAACCGGATCTTCTTTGCCATAGGCATTTAAGTCACCAATAACCAGTACATCACCTTCAACATCTTTTAGTGACTCACCTAATACTTTGGCAGCGGACACTCGGAACGCATTACACTTGCCTTGCATGTCAGCGGGTTCTGAATCTTCGTTAAACTCAGCCCAGTCTTCAATACAACCTGAACCTTTCGATTTCAGGTGATTAACAACAATAGTCAGTTTTTCATCATTAATGCTAAAGCTTTGCACTAAGCTGTGACGTTGGAACTTATCATAGCCTGGGCTTTGCTCAACCACGCTGTCTTTCTCGCGGGTTTGAGCACCTTCGGCAGCATGTTGCTCTGGCGTTGCGATAACGTTTGCTGCACCGTCTAAGCTGATACGCGCGGGGCGATATAGCATACCAACGGTAATTGCATCACCACCGATGAATTTGCCGTCATATTTATCAGCCTCTTCAACTTCAACAAAGCGATAGGCTTGATCATCCGCTAATTCAGCATTAAGAGCATCAACCAAGTTTTGGATTGCACTAAGCTCGCCAAAGCCATTGTTAGCAATTTCCATTAAACCAACAACATCGGCATTCATGGCCACTAGCGCAGTCACAATTTTAGTGCGCTGCAATACCATTTCAGCTTCTACTTTCGCACCGCGATTGCTGTTTGATGGATTAGCATCACCACCAACCGAGTCATTGAAGAAGTTTAATACGTTAAAACTAGCAACCCGAATATCACCCATATCTGCCACAGTAGGTGCATAGGTACGGTCATTCGCGCGGATAAAATCACCGGCCGTAATGGTGTTGGTCGCTAAAATACGGTATGCGCTGTAGCTATAACCAATCACACCTTCAAGGTTTGTTAGTTGGTCGCCTACACGGATGTAGCCGGTTTCAGCGTTAAAATCTGGGAAGTAAGGTACTTCGCCGCTTTTAGCCTTATAGTCAGATTCTACAAATAACTGATTAACAGCATTGGCTTCACCTAATGCAACAGACTCAGCTGAATTTGGCTCAAACACTTGGGTCGGCTTCATTAATGGGGCTTTATGAGATAACACCATATTGTTACGATATGAATCATAATCGAAACTAAAGTTGCGGGTGATTTTCATCTCACTACCGGCATCTAATATCACTTTCATGCCTTCGACACGCTCTAATGCTTGCGCTAGGGTTTCACCATCGGCAACATAAAATGCACTGGCGGCAGGTACTTCACCTAATGCGCCCACTTCAAATTTTTGATCGGCTTTAAGGTCTATCTGAGTTGAGCCGTAAAACTCGTTTACTTTACCTTGCACACACACTTCAGCACCTGGCTGAATCGTGTCTGGCGCGGCTTGGTCTAGAAAGACAAAAATGCCATCAGAGGTATAAGGCGAGTTGTCGCCTTGCATGTCTTGAATAAAGAAACCCTTATATAAACTGTCACTTCTCGCAGTAACAATCCCTTTTACGGTCACTTCGTTAGCCGATGAAAAACTACCATCAACAATCAATGGGCTAGAATCTCCAGCGCCTTGGACATCATAAATATTGGTTAGTGTGGCGCCATTACAGGTAAATGCGACGGTATCTGGAATGGTAGCTGCGTCAAGCGAGCCTAAACCACTAAAGGTGTCTTTATCTAACGAGGCCCATTGGGTTGCATCATATGTAGGGCTCGCCGTTAAGGCATCTAAATTACGCTGAAATGTAGTGTCTTTCCCCCAATCTGTCGTTGTTGGAATGTCACCAATCACATCAACTAGCACACCGTCTTTTAACAGACCAACTGCATCGCCGCCATTGAAATTTACATTTCCCGTCATAGAGTCGGTAGCCGCCGGAACGGTAATCGCTGCACTTGGATGCAAAATCACTTTGACACTTTTGGCCGATATAGAGTCAGCAAACACTACCATCTCTTCCGCAACGGTATCACCATCTTTATAACGTACTAATTTATAACCAGTTAAATCAATTTCAACATCACTGTTGTTGTAAAGCTCAATCGCTTTATTGTATGAACTACCTTCAACGTATTCACTAATCAATACATCTGCATTTGCCATCATTGGCAATGCTGCAGCAACTGCGAGTGAAACCGCCGTTAGTTTAGTCAGTCCTTTCATTTTTTAACCCCATATTTTGTAATCAAAATGCTATTTTTTTGTAATATGCGGCTGGATTGTGTCAAAGTTTGATTATATAAATAACAACATAGATCACATTAACGAGACAAGAAAATAGCTATCTCATTGATTAGCTTTAATATTTTATACTTACAACAGAACAGGGGTAACTTGAGAGGTAAATAACCAATTAAAAACAATAGTTAACATAAAAACACCCCTCCATTTTAATATGCACACGTTAAAATAAACTTTGTAACACTTGTTTAAATAAAAAAGAAAAAACTTACAACATACTGTTGCGTGCCGTATATTCCTCTCATCTAATCATCTTGAAAATGTCAGACATTATCAGATTGTCGCGATGACATTTCCACCAACAGTAAGTGACTTAGTAAGTTAAATAGACATTGTACAAAAAATCCAATAAATAACTTAAGATATTCGATTTATTGTCGATATTGATCATGTATTGATGATGATTGAATGTCATGTTCATCACACACAAAATACGATTAAGCTGTCTATTTAATATTAAAATATGACAAGCTTATCTAATCTTTGAATTTATTGTCTTTACCGGTTCAGGTACCAAAACCATGAAACAAGTTGATTTTAGAAATATCGATAAACTCTTCATCAAAATGTCCATTAACGATAAGTTTTGGACTGTCTTCGGACTGTTCCTGATCATTTTATCCAGTGTATCGATTAGTGGTTACTTAAATAAAATTGAACATATTGAACAGCAATCATTACATGTTTTAGAACAAAAAATGGCAGCTACCGTTCAAGCACTAGATGCTACCAGCCAGCTTGCACAAGCTTCAAACTTAGGCTTACAGGTGTCTGGTCGTTCGCAAATCAGTTCACGCCAACAAGATACCGTTACTGCAGTTTATGCATTAGATGGCCAATATTATACGCTGAGTGAATCAGTCTATGGTCAAGAAGCCAATGCTAAGCAAGCTGCATTAATGTCACTATTGCTATCATTGTTATGGATCTTGCCCTTTGCTATCGTGCTTTACTGGAATGCCACTTTTATTGGTGGAGCGCTGTGGGTGTTATGGGATACCACGGAAAAAATTGCCAAAGGAGATCTCACCTCTCGTTTAGGCTTCCATCCTGGTCGTGATGAATTCGGCACCATTGGTTGTGCATTAGATAAAGCCATGGACACATTAACCGAGCTTGTTGTTACAGTGAAAAAAAGTGCCGAAACATTGGAAACGACTTCCAGCTCGTTTGCCAGTGAAACGACTCAAAGTGCTGAACAAATTGATCAACAATATGCATCACTTGACTCGGTTGCTACGGCAATGGAAGAAATGACCGCATCAGCCGCTGAAGTGTCTAATATTGCCCGCAATTCAACCCAAAAAGTTGAACAAGATTCGGAGTATACACGTCAGAGTTATGACCGAGCCAAGCGTGCCATTAATGAAATTAAACAGTTATCGACCTACATTGAACAAACGTCAAACTCGGTCCATACCCTAAAAATTAATGCGACCAATATTAATGACGTGATCACCACCATTAATGCTATTTCTGATCAAACCAACTTGCTGGCATTAAACGCTGCCATTGAAGCGGCACGCGCGGGTGAAATGGGACGAGGGTTTGCCGTTGTTGCCGATGAAGTAAGAACCCTTGCAGGTCGTACTCAAGCAGCGACTGTTGAAATTCATAAAATGATTGAACTCCTGCAAAGTGAAACACTCAATATCGACAGTATCACTCAAGATACGGTTAAGCAGGCACAAACCAGCAGCGATTTGATCACTAATATTGGTACTGATATTAATGCGATTTCAGAATCATCACGTTCAATTATGGACATGAGTTTCCAAATTTCTACATCGTCAGAAGAACAAAGTGCAGTGGCAAATGACATTGCCAAAGAACTGGCGGATATAAGACAGAAATCAAATGTTATTAGGGGTTTATCACAACAGTCTTCAAGCGGTGTTAAAGCGTTATCAAAAGCATCCGCTGATTTAGGTAAAATTTTAAGCCAATACCGCACTAATTAGCCTTAGGCTAACTAACTTACTCGTTTGTATGTCCATTTGAATATAAGCGCTAAATGAAAAGCCGATATCGATGATATCGGCTTTTTTGATGTTTTATAAGCAGTGGCTTAACTCACTCTCAATTAACTTAACATTACTGTAATGACGTAAGTCTATGACCTAAAGTGCTGGTACTGTCTGGAGTCAGCACGAAAGTATAGTTACTGTCGCCATCAAAGCTGATTGCATCAGACTGATAAACTAACGTTTGCGTGCCATTATCGGCCTCGTAAACAATGTTAATCTCATAATAATCTTCAGGCAGTGTTAGGCTTAGTTGCTCGACAAAATCTAAATCCGTTAAGCTGTATTCGGCGGTTTCGATAGTTTCTGAAGCGCGGACAAAATACACGGTTAGATCATCATAATCGTAAGCCAAATTGACCACATCGACTTTATATTCAAAAGCTCGAGGTCGTAAGTCTTGCTCGATCACCATACCTTTGACAGAACTGTCTTCTTGTTGATAAATCAGTAAGGACTTCACTTCATCTTGGTTAAACGTTACTAGCAAGTTATCGAACAACTTGGCTTTGCTCGTCGCATCTTTAGCAGTGATACCATAATCATTAAACGATGTTGATTGGTAACCCGTTACTGTGAAGGGTGAAATACCATACAAGTATTGTGTCTCTTGCTTACTGGCCACATCAAGGTCAATACTTTGAGTTTCTAAACCATTAAACACGCGATAATCGGCCGTTGCCTCTAACGCGGCGTAAGTAACAGGCGTTGTAGTTGAGTCAATACTGTCGATAGTGACGTTAATATCACTTGCACCAAAACTGTTGCGAATCATCAATTTATAGGCAGTTTCCGAGGTTAAACTCATGCTACCTGTTGTGTAAATCACATTTTTAGTGCCGGTTTCGGTCAGATACACAATATAATCATCAGTATCGAATATCTGTTCGCTGGTGTAACTGCTATACGGCACATTACCGAGCATCACCGCTTCGTCAATGGTTTGGGTATCGAGTGAAATATAGGTATCAAAAGTACCTTCATCAGTCGCTACGTTAGCCACCAGCACTTCCATTTTGCTGTAGTCATTATCATCGTCGGCATTTAACTCGTCTATTTCATCGCGTGAATAGTTAATATCCAATAGTTCAGGATCGTGATAGTCACCATAAAGCACAAACAAATGGTTCGAGTCCCTCGCTAAATCAATGGTATCGCTGTAAACGGTTACCGTTTCACTATCTTCATCTTGACCATAAATTTCCAGTTCTGTACTCCCTGTACTATAAGCATAACGCGGCATTGCATCAGCAAAATCAACCGCAGTATATGAATAGTCATCGAGCACTAACGAGGTCGATGTGCTATTAGGTGATGCATTATAAAACTGCACATATGCGACATCATCACTGCTTTCTTCACTGTCTGAGCCACACCCTAATAACAAGGCTCCCATTGCAGACACCATCATCAATCGACTTATTTTTTTGTTAAACATATTTACTCCATTAACCATCTAGTTACATTTACAAGAGTTATGACAACCTTTGCCTGTAAACGACTGTCAAGAAAGGTAAAGTAAAGATATAAAGCGTCAAGAGACAAATTAAAGCCAAAAAAAAGCCTCTTAATCAATTAGATAAGAGGCTTTGATTATTTTTACATTTAAACCATAAATGCGTTTTTCAGCAAAAGGTGTTAATTACCCGCGACCTTCATCTCGCTCAGTAAAATACCGCCGGTGCGGATTGATGAACGTAAATCGCGATCTTTACCTACACCTTGTATTCCCATAAACATGTCTTTTAAATTGCCTGCGATGGTAATTTCTTCTACGGGGTATAACACCTCGCCGTTTTCAACATAAAACCCCGCCGCGCCGCGAGAATAATCCCCGGTGACACCATTAACGCCTTGGCCCATCACTTCCGTCACAATTAAGCCGGTATTCATGGCTTTCACTAAGTCGTCAAATGTTTGGTTTGAATGGCTCAAGGTCCAGTTATAAATACCACCGGCATGGCCAGTGTTGGTCATCGATAATTTACGCGCGGAATAACTGGTTAATAAATAGGTCTCTAGTTGGCCACGGTCAATAATACGTCGGTCTTGAGTTGCCACGCCTTCACTGTCGTAATTAGCACTAGCCAGCGCCCCAACCAAATGCGGCTGCTCTTCAATGCTAAACCAGTCAGGGAATATTTGAGTGTTCAACGCTTCCATTAAGAAGCTCGACTTACGGTAAATACTGCTACCACTAATCGCACCAATTAAATGACCCATGAGGCCTGTGGCAATTTCAGGCGCAAATAACACTGGCATTTTTGCAGTAGGAATTTTACGCGCATCCAAACGGCTTAAGGTTTTGTTTGCTGCTTGCAAACCTACCACTTCAGGTGACAGTAAATCATGATACTTACGGGCCACCGTATAATCGTAGTCGCGCTGCATATTGCCATCAGACTCTTGGCCTATTACAACACAACTTAAACTGTAGCGAGAGCTGCAATAACCGTTAAGAAAACCATGGCTGTTACCATAAACTCTGGCGGCAGTATGCGCGTTGGCGCTTGCACCATCGGAATTACGGATACGGCTATCAACTGACAAACTGGCTTCTTCTGCACGAATGGCCAACTGAGCGAGCTCTTCTGCATCGATATCTTGTGGATGATATAACTCTAAGTCGCGAATATCTTGCGCCATCAAAGCGGGATCAGCCAAGCCACTGAACGGATCTTCTGAGGTATATTTCGCAATACCATCGGCCGCTTTTACCGCTTGGCGAATCGCCTCAGGGCTTAAGTCTGAAGTTGATGAATTACCTTTGCGGCCATCACGATAAATGGTAATGCCTAATGCACCGTCTTTATTAAACTCAACGGTTTCAACTTCTTTTTCACGGGTCGAAACCGACAAACCTTGCTGCTTACTGATGGCCACTTCAGCGGCCGAAGTCCCCAACACTTTTGCGTATTCTAACGCAACAGTGACAGCGTCTTTTAACGCCGATAATTCAGCATCAATTCTAGGTGTTGGTTCACTTGCGCTAGGCGCTGGAGAAGGATGAGAAGCCACAAATTTACTCTTTGATTAGTCTAATTGACCTTAGCATATCAAATTCAAATGGCGATTGATAACCGAGCATTTATATCGCTGCCTATCAGCAATAAATTCTGCATATTCTAGGCCAAATAAATGTTATCATTGATGCATATTGATTTGAGGTTTATGACTATGAAAATTGTTGGCGATTCTGAGCTATTTCAGCAGCCCTATGATAATGATGACAACTATGTCAGCAGAACGGGTGTAAAAAAAGAAAGTGAGGATGCTCAAGAACTTGGCATGCGTTTGATTGCCCTGAGCAAAACTCAATTAGACAAAATGGGTTTAGATGAATTTCTGTATGATGCGATTCTAAAAACAAAACTGATTAAACAAAAAACTGAAGCCTATCGTCGCCATTTGCAATACATTGGTAAATTGATGCGCGGATTTGAGCATGAGCCTATTCAAGCTGCACTCGATAAAGTGTTGAATAAAAACAATAATGAAGCAGCTCAAGTGCAAATTTTTGAAAAAATTCGCGAACGTTTATTAACTAATGGCGATGATGAAATCCAAGTGTTATTGGATCTATACCCACAACTTGAGCGTCAAAAAATGCGTCAATTGATCCGCCAAGCCAATAAAGAACTGGCTAAAGGTGCTGAATCAAAATCATCAAGAGAGTTGTTTAAGTATTTGCGAGCTGAAATAAAAGACTAAACCGTGTAATAGAATAAGGATGTTGCTAATGCGGCTCAAAATGATGGCTCGCACACTATGGTTATTACTGACTTCAGTGTTGTTATTGACAGCTTGTAACGGTGCCGCAGACGGCACCGACTCAGATACATCAGATGACAGTTATGGTTTATCGGTTAGTTATCAAAATGTGGTTAATGGCCAATGTGATTCCAGCACCGATGGACTTATTTTTGATATCGATGGCAGTTTTTGTGCCGTAGCTCACCTCAAGTTCGGTAATACCAACGTCAGTGGGGCACTCATTACCTTTAGCACAACCAATGCAGCAATAGCCCCTACAACGGTGTTAACCCTATCTTCTGGTCTTGCAACAACAGTTGTCACATCAAGCAGCATCGATGCCGGCGTCCTCACCGCAACTTATACATCAAGTGATGAAGATTCAGTCAGTGCGACTCGTAATTATCAATTTAAAGAATATGACACCAGTACCCCTGTCGAAGCGATTAAATTAACCGTTTCGATAAGTGATGCAACCGGTCCGATTACTCGCTTTAATATTGATAAAACAGTTCAGCTCAATGCCTTGCTTACTGACAGTAATAATCAAGCTATTGCTAACCAAATTGTGACATTCAATGCCGGTAGCGCTACGTTAGCGCCAGCAACTGCACTGACAAAATCCTCAGGTATTGCTACGCTAAACTACACGCCGTCCGAGGCAGAGTTAGGTGCCAGCCTGTTAACCGTCACCACAGAATATCAAGGTAGCACTCTCACCAGCAGCAGTGCTTTTGAAGTGTTAGCGTCTGACGATATTGCCACGAATGGTAATGTTAAGATGGGCTCGTATAATGCTAATGGTGAGTTTGTTGAAAGTGAATTAGCGACAACGTTAGTCGCAACAACTGATGGCAGTTATAACATTAGCGCCGGTGGCACATTTGGGATTACTGCTACCTTGGTTACCGAAAGCACCGATGGCACATTAACACGCTTGCAAAGCCCAACCAGCATCAGCTTTAGCTCAGACTGTTCCACCAATGATAATGCCTCACTCGACTCGCCTATTACCAGCTTATCAGGCTCCGCTAGCTCAACCTTTTCAGATGTCAGCTGCAGTGGCAATAGTGAGCGCAGTGATACTATTACCGCCACAGCAACCGTTAATGGCACCAGTTTAAGTGCAAGTTTGCCTTTTGCCTTAGCACGCCAAACGTTATCTAATGTGAGCTTTGTGTCAGCCGACCCAAGCCAAATCCGCATCAAAGGTTCAGGCGGCACTGGTTCAACAGAATCATCGTTAGTGACCTTCTTAGTGAGCAGTGCTAATGGCCAACCAGCGGCGCAACAAGCAGTTAACTTTAGCCTCGACACCATAGTTGGCGGCTTACAATTTGCTAATGGCGGCGAAACAGATAGCAGCATCACTAACTCAGAAGGTTTAGTGAGTGTACGTGTGCAAGCTGGCACCATTCCTACCCCAGTAAGAGTGATGGCATCAACCACTGACGCCGACACTAATCAGACCATTACAACCCAATCAGAACAGCTAACGGTTAACACTGGTTTACCGCAACAGTTGGGGTTTAGTCTTTCAAGATCGACCGGTAACCCAGAAGCTGGAGATAACAATGGTGAAGAAGTCACTATTACAGCTTATGCCTCTGATAGTTTTGCTAACCCAGCACCGGACGACACCACCATAAACTTTACCGCAGAAGGCGGTCAAATTGAGCCATCGTGTACCATAGTAAACGGAACATGTTCAGTCACTTGGACTTCAACATCGCCTAGGATGAGCGATCACCGCATCACCATTTTAGCTTATGCTTTAGGCCACGAAACCTTTTTTGATACCAATGGTAATAATGTATTTGACGATGCTGATGGCGGCGTAGTTAACGGCTGCTTAAGCGGTACAACGCCTGTAGTGTGTAGTGGTAACGGCATGGATGTAGAAACCTACCATGACGGCGGTTTTGTTGATTTGCCTGATGCTTTTAGAGATGACGATGAGTCAGGAACACATCAATCAGGTGAACCGTACTTTAATATTCAAGCGAGTGACACATACCAAGCGGCTGATAGTAAGTTTAACGGCCCACAGTGCCAAGGTAGCTTGTGCGATAGCAATGCCATGACCACTTATATCCGTAAGGCGTTGGTGTTAACAATGTCAGGTTCAACGGCCACGATGACAGTAAGCAGAGATGGTAGTTTGATCACTAACAATGAAGAAATTGCAAATGGCGATATTGCTCAGTTTACTGTGGTATTAACCGACAATGCTGAGCAAATATTACCCTTTGGCACGACCTTAACCGTGGCTAGCACAGAGGGTGATTTGCAATTCTCTGGCTATACCGTGCCAAACAAGACCGCTGCAGGTGGAACATCAACCTCATTTAGCATTGAAAATGATGGTACTGCTGGTACAAGCTTGGTAACACTAACAGCCACTACGCCTAAAGGCATTGAAACTGTGCTGTCGTTTTATGTCACCTTGTTGTAACTAACCAAAATACAACGATAAACTAACTAACCAGCCTGCTATTTAGCAGGCTGTTTTTTTATTGGAATTTGTTGATAACTTGTTACAATGAATATGTAGACAGGGCTAGTTTACTATCACGAGGGACCGACTTATGACTCTCGACGCATACTAAGGAATAATAATGCGCATAATTTCTATACTTTTTACCTTTACAGCAGGCGTACTACTCACCGCTTGTGCAGCTAAACCACCGATCGTGGCTCAAAATAAAACGGTTGTCGTCAATGAACAAACCATCGTGCTTGGCGGCTCGTATGATACAGAAAAGAAGAAACTGCTACTGACCGCCAATGGTGACGCGATCATGCAAGGCAGATTCCCGCCTATGACGCCTACACAAAATCTCAATGCAAACTTTGAGGACATGAAGTTTAAAGGTGATTGTTACTTTGGCTCGGTACTCGGTGATCAAGGTGGACGCTTTGGTATTGTTGCTAGCATTATACAATCGGCAAAATCGAGCACGGCAGATAAGTGCGACATCTTTATCGATGGCACCAAGCAAGAAACATTGTACTTTTAACCAGACACATTAACTAAGCGCTAGCCCTGCTTACTTCACCTCACTGCGAGATAATAAACGGTTATCAGCAACCCTTTGCCCTGCTAACTACCTTGCAATAACTTGTAACAGACCCACTATTAGCGCTGCTATTAACACGTGAAGGCACCTTGTTAACAAAAAAGGGATGTTGGAGGTGAAATAGGTGAAAGAGGCTGATTTTAGCTTACTGATACCACCTCTTATACCATTTCTTAAACCGAGTAACGTTAGCTTACTGACTTCACCTACTATGGTGCTGATTTTGTATGATGCAGGTGTCGTAGGTATTTATGATGCAACCTTAAAATCTTGCTGTTTACGCGCAATTGCCATAATGACCATGGTGACGAATAGCGCAAACAAGCCCCACAATTGCTGCCATTTAGGCATTACAGCCAACCAACCTACTCCTAATTGATTCAGCTCGAGCATTCCCATAATAGCAGGCACTGCAGGAATAATTTGAGATGCTAATACCGATGGTTCAGAAATAAGCGCCAGTGACCACACATACCCAGATACGAATAGAATTGGCATCGATACCAGTAAAATGACATGAGCCACGATAAGCCATTAAATGATGCTCAGATCACAAATGCTCACTGAGTAATCACACTCAGCAAGCCGTCAAAATACTAATAATAGAAGCTTAACGTTAAGCTGTGCCGCCGACCGTTAGACGATCAATTTTCAATGTTGGTTGTCCCACACCAACAGGCACGCTTTGTCCGTCTTTACCGCACACTCCGACGCCTTTATCTAGGGCTAAGTCATTACCCACCATTGAAATTAATCCCATGGCCTCAGGTCCGTTACCAATTAAGGTCGCGCCTTTAATCGCCTGAGTGACTTCACCGTCTTCAATCAAATATGCTTCAGAAGCCGAGAACACAAACTTGCCTGAAGTAATATCTACCTGTCCGCCACCAAAGTTAGGTGCGTAAATGCCTTTTTTCACTGACTTAATAATGTCTGCTGGATTGGAATCACCGGCTTTCATGTAAGTATTGGTCATTCGCGGCATAGGTAAATGCGCATAAGATTCGCGGCGACCATTCCCGGTTGGTGTTTGCCCCATTAAACGGGCATTTAACTTATCTTGCATGTAACCTTTCAAAATACCATTTTCAATCAAGGTGGTTTTTTGGCTTGGCACACCTTCATCATCAATACTTAATGAACCACGACGATTTTCCATGGTGCCATCATCGACTATGGTGACTAAAGTGGACGCCACTTGTTGACCCATCTTACCGCTAAAAGCACTGCTGCCTTTGCGATTAAAGTCACCTTCTAAACCATGACCGACCGCTTCATGCAGTAGAACACCTGGCCAGCCATTACCTAGTACCACTGGCATTTCACCTGCTGGGGCATCAATAGCGTTAACATTAACCTGTGCTTGGCGCACCGCTTCACGGGCAAATTCAAAGCTTAACGGTAAGCCTGCTTCATCTGTGGCTAAAAAGGCGCTGTAATCGTGACGACCACCGCCACCAGCACTACCACGCTCGCGTTTGCCCTTGTCTTCTAAGATAACGCTACAGTTAAAACGCACTAACGGACGAATGTCTGCCGCTAACGTGCCATCACTTGCGGCAATTAATATTTCTTCATGCACGCCAGATAAGCTGACCACTACCTGAATAATACGACTGTCGAGGCTACGAATATAGGCATCGGCTTGCTTTAATAGGTCGATTTTTTTGACTTCGTCCATAGCCGCAATCGGATCGGCACTGTCATACAGTTTATGAGCCGTTTGACGTTTAAAGGCTTGCACCTTGTGTTGTTCACCTGCGCTAGCAATGCCGCGGGCGGCTTTTGCTGCAGCATCAAGGGCGGCTGGAGTAATCTCGTCTGCATAAGCAAAACCGGTTTTTTCACCGCTAATGGCACGCACACCCACACCACGCTCAATGTGAAAACTGCCTTCTTTGACTATGCCATCTTCTAATACCCAAGACTCATGACGGCTACCTTGGAAATACAGGTCTGAAAAATCGATATTGTGTTGATGAATGGTATTTAAGTAACCTTGTAGTCCATCTAAGGTTAATCCATCTTGCAATAAACTCTGCTCTATTTGGGTTAAAAATGGCATTAAAATTCTCTTTATTAATGGGTAACGCATACTGCGAATTCAGTGTTAATAGTAGTATCCAGTGTTATTTCAACTGTGGCGCCATAAATCGATTATGGCCCATCACCGGCATTTGTTGACGAATACGGCGTAATTCGGCTAAATCGACTTTAGCTTGTACCCAGCCACATTCAGTGGCTCGCTCAGCAATGACTCGGCCCCAAGGGTCGACTATCATACTGTGGCCCCATGTTTCTCTACTACCTTGATTATGTTGCCCCCATTGGCCTGCGCCCAACAAATAACATTGAGTTTCAATTGCACGCGCTTGTAATAACACTTGCCAATGCGCTTCACCGGTGACTTTAGTAAATGCCGAAGGTAGGGCAATATAATCTGCCCCCGCCAAACGCAAAGCCCGGAATATATCGCCGAAGCGAATGTCATAACAAATGGCTAGACCAACTTTGCCAAAAGGGGTATCAATGACACTAATGTGATCACCGGGATGAAAGGTATCACTTTCGCGATAAGTTTTGGTGTCATCACTCACCTCAACATCGAATAAATGCAGTTTATCGTAATGACCTAGGGTGGCGCCATGATCATCAAAAAAATAACAGCGGCTGAACACTCTACCATCGTCGGCACGCATGGGAATTGTGCCGGCAATAACATACACTTGGTACTGCTTTGCCAACGCGGCTAATGCGCTTTTTAGTTCGCTTTGATGCTGACTGCCAGCATATTCAAGCTGTTGACTTTCATGGCCGCCAAACAATAAACAACACTCAGGTAACACCACTAATTGTGGCTCATTGGCATCACGGGGTAAGGCGTTGAGTTGCGAGTCGATAAACGCAAGATTGGCTTTGACATCGCGGCCGCTTTGGGATTGTAATAAGCTGATTTGCATCTCGAACTCCTTATCGCACAAACACATTAGTTGATGAGTAAACCCAAGCCTGTCTCATTGGACCGACTTCAGCATCGCTACCTGACAGTCGGTCAGCTTAAGGTCAATTATCGATAACCGGAACGAGCTGAGTTGATGGCGCGCTCGATGGAGTATGGCCTCACGATCTATCGCTTTTATTACTGAGCTTTAACATCTGAGTCAACTTCAGTTTCGACTTTAGCCTCTACTTTAGCATTGGCGTTAGTATTAAGGTTAGTTTCTATACTGGTTTCGTCTACCTGCGGTAATATTGCCTTTGGGATTTCGATTTCTTTACTCTTACGCTCAAGCTCTTCTAGTTGCGGATTGTCCATGGTACCGGTGACTCGGAAACGAATTTCTGAGATCACTTCAATAACCGGTTCTAACACTTTCGTCAGGGCAAACGCCCCTAACCCCAAAGTCCACGCACTGGTACTCAATAACACCACGGTTGGCACACTGGACGCAAGTTGAGGCACAAAACGAATGTCATAATTTAAGCTTTGGGTGGTTAAGTCGGTGTAACCTCGTACTCGCATATTACCGGCAATGGCGTCCATTTCAGTATCGGTGGTTTTAACCACCCCATTATCGATCATAAGATTGCCGTTAAAGGTATTGAAATATAGGCCTTTGCCGAACACATCCGAAAAGTCTAACGATAATTTACGCAATAATGAATCTAAACTAAACAATGAAAACACTCGCGCGCCTTTATCACTAATCTCCGAAAGATGACCTTTGCCTAGTGCAAACTTGAGTTGGCCGTTTAGCGTGTCGAGAGTGAAGTAATAGGGCGCACTTTGCCAAGATAACTGACCGCTGAGATCCAATGGCGCATCTTGTAGTCCAGGATTGATGTTTAATATCCTTGATAGGTCATCAAACTTTTCAGCCTGTAAATTGATATCGAACACGGTTTTATCGGTGCCATTTTCAAGCGACCATAACCCATTGGCCTGTAAGGTAACAGTAGGTTGCGTTAATGACAGCGTTTGAAATTGGTATCCTAGTTCATGGGGTAAGCCTTGTAACACTAAGTGCCCTAACGATAAGTCATTAACCTTAAAATCATCCACATCTATTGCTAAAGTGGGCAGATATTGCAGCATGGATGCCGCTGTCGGCTCTGTTTGTTCAGCCATGCTGACGCTAGGGTATAAATACAACTTTTTAGCGACCACTTTAATCCCTTGATCGCGCCAGTTAGGGTAAAAATCGATACGGCCATCAAACTGTTGCGACTCAGCGTCAAAGCGCCACACCTGTTCTGTGGGTTCGGCATAAAAATGTAATTTATCAAATGATTGTCCCAACACATTTAATTGCTCGATGTCGGCATGAATCCCAGCTAATCGAGGGAATGACCTTGCGGCATTAATAATCGCTGTGGTTTCAGCTCGATTGTCTTGAGTTGCCATCCCCGGCAACTCATCTGCTGTTAAAATACGATCGCGTACCGACGACCTCACGACATCTGGTTCAGCGCTAACACTGAAGCGATTAATAATCGGCAACCACTGCGCTAAATCGACTTTAGGCAGGTCTACATGTATATGGCCTTGTTGTTTATTTAATCTGTCACCCAATTTAAAATGACGACCAATCATCACGTCATAAAAAGCAAGCCGGCTGCCACTGTCGGCATTAAATTCACCCCAAAACTCGACATCATTAGCCAACTTAATGCTTAACGATGATTGTTTATTATCGCCAATAAGATCCACGCTTAGTTTTCTAGGTTCAGCGGCCGACTTTTGATAAGGCATCGGTAAATCCAGTGAGGTGCCGATAAGATCGGAATTAGCAGAGACTTGTAAGCTATAACCACTTGGGTCAAAAATCATGGTTAAGCCACCATTCCAGTCCATTTTGCCCTGGTAAGTGTCACTCAATGGATTGTGTAAGCTGGCGGGTAATGTGTCGAGATCCCAGCGACCATTCATATCAACATTTAAGCTAAAATTGCTATTGTTTTTCTTGGTTTTTACACTAAACGTCAACGGTTGTTGAAATAACCTCGCCTTGATATTTTTGCCTTCAACCAACTGATTCACAAAATTAACTTGTCCAGATACGCCTTGTAAATCTAAGCCGGGAGTGGTTATAAACAGCGGATTATTATCAAAGGTAACCTGGCCTTTAATCAATTTTTCACCGCCTTTGTATAACGGGATCGCCAGATCTAATTGGGTATTGATTTGCTGTCGAATTTGTACCACATCTAACGTGGCACCTACTGAATCGCGAAGTGAAGAGGCGTTAATCACTTTGGCCGCGGCTTGTGCGTCGGTGGTGATATCCGCTTCAATTCTTAATAAAGACTGTTTACCCAACTGCGGGATAGAGACTCGCGCGCCGTCAACCGCAACGTTATCGAGTTTGCCCTGATCAATATGCAAATCCATCATGGCATTTTCAAACAAGGCTGATAGCGTGAGTTCGCTGACCTCTGGCCAATTAGGTTGAAATTTAAAGGTGCCACTGTCGAGGCGAAATGCAGCTTGGAATACACCACTGTGATCTTGATAGGGATAACCGCCTAACGCACCATGCCACACTACCTGCGCGTCGTTGACTCGCCCTGCGACTAAACCATCATTAAGATAACTGACTAATTTTGGACTCATGGCCATCTGTGGGAAATAACGTCCAACATCGGCCACATCATTAATGCTTAAGTGAGCCGCCAACCCCATATGAATCTCGTCAACAAACTCAAGATTCAGGCTCGCTTGCAAGGTAATATCATCATTAATTAATTCAATATCAGCCACAGTAAGACGCTGTTGTTCTACATCATAACGGCCCATCATTGCGCTGCCGTGAAGCGCTAATGGTTGGCTAAAACCACCGTTAAAATCGACACTGTACTCTTGTTCTGGCAAACTAAATTCAAGCTGGCTATTCGCCCATGTCAATTGAGCATCAATCGGACTCACACCCGGTATCGACTGATAAGCTTGCCACTGTAATTGCTGAACTTCAACGTTGCCGATAAGCGGTTTGTCGGCCGCTTTATACAGCCTAATGGGGCCAATTTGACCTTGAGGATTGAGTTGTTGCCAAAGGTTCACTTGCTGTTTGCCCAAACCGGGCACTAACGGCAGCATTGGCTTTAAGTTCGACGGAGTAATCTGGTTGGCATAACCAAAAAAATCACCACCACGAGTGCCTATCGCTAACTTAAGAGATGGCCAAGTTTGATCATTAGTCGATAAATCTAAATCATGGCTGGCGATTTTCCAGCCATCAGGCTGCAGTGTCCATTGCAATGAACCTGAGTTGATAGCAAATTTTTGCTGGGTGTCAGCGTCACGCCATTGTAACCAACTGGGTTTAAACACTAATACACCATCTTGGATCTGACGATGTGCAAATGTTATCCACGCATCGAGGTTAATCACGCCTTGAAACTCAATGTTGTCAGTGTTTTGTTGCGCAATATGTTGTCTAGACGCCCATTCACCTAAGTCTAATGAATCCGCGCTAACGTAAAGTTGGCCTGCGACCGTATCAGGTTGATAACCATCACCGCTAAGATCAATACGTAAGGTTAACTGTTCTTGCTGCGATTCAAGTTGATCCACATGGATCGTACCTTGTGCTTGGTGACGATTGGCACTGTTTTGCCACAGCAGATTATCGATAAAAATCGGTCGATAATCCTGTTGTTTACTAAACAGTTGTAATGATGCATCGGTGATTGAAAAATGCCCTAACTGTTCTAATAACAATCCATACAACCAATCGAGATTAGCCATATCACCCGCGGTAGCGTTCTCATCCGTAGACGCCAACTCATCGAGATTTAATGCCACTTTAACACCATCAAATACCACGGTTTCAATCTGCGGGCTCAAGGTTAAAAGTGACTGCCAAAAATCGAGTTTGATATGTACATTTTCGCTGATAACGGTAATCGGCAGATTATCTTGTGGCAGTAACACTAAATTGCTCACGGTCAGTGCTGGCCCAAAAGCTTGCCATTCGGCACTGAGCTCGCCCATCTGCACATTCAGTTGGTATTCGTTTTGAAGATAATGAACTAATTCAGTACGGACTTCAGGAATATGAGGCAATAAACCACGAATGAGGCTAACGACCAATGCAAATAGCACCAGTGCAATAGCCAAAATTTGCCAAGATAATCTGTTAATCGTTACCGCCTGAGTTGTCGACACTACATCATCACCACATCATATTTACTTTGAATGTATAAGGGTTCATTTTGCAAACGAATACGCTTACCGATGTAAACTTCTAATTCTGCCAGCAAATGCGATTCTTCACCGCTAAAGCTCATATACACTGCCGGCGAGCAATACAGTAAAAACTCATCGGCTTTATAAGCTCGGTCTAAACGAATAATTTCCCGGAAAATTTCATATGACACGCTTTCAATCGTTTTCATGGTACCCGTGCCTTTGCAAGACGGACATTCACCACACACCACATGTTCTAAACTTTCGCGAGTACGTTTGCGGGTCATTTCAACTAAGCCCAGACCCGAAAAACCGCTGACGCTTGTTTTGACTCTATCTAACGCCAATGCCGCGTTTAAGCTTTCTAGCACCCGCGCTTGGTGTTCCTTAATCTGCATATCGATAAAATCGATAATGATAATCCCACCCAAATTGCGTAACCGCAGTTGCCTTGCTATCGCTTGAGTGGCTTCAAGATTAGTATTAAAAATGGTTTCTTCTAAGTTGCGATGGCCAACAAATGCACCGGTATTAATGTCGACAGTAGTCATGGCTTCGGTTTGGTCGATAATCAAATATCCGCCAGACTTAAGCTCAACTTTACGGCCTAAGGCCCGTTGAACTTCATTCTCAACATCATACAATTCAAAGATAGGTGCTGGGCCCGCATAATGCTCAATTTTTTCAGCAATTTCAGGCATAAACTCTTGGGCAAAATGTTGTAATTCAGCATAAGTACGGCGCGAATCTACTTGAATATGGTCAAGTTCAGTACCGACAAAATCACGAATGATCCGCACAGGTAATGCCAAATCTTGATACAGTAATATAACGCCTTTACGCTTACGTCGTTCACTGACCTTAGCCCACACCCGACGCAAAAAGGCCGCATCTTGGGCGAGTTCATCTTCGCCAACATTTTCAGCTGCGGTGCGGATAATAAAGCCGCCGTCATCATCAACATAAGGTAGGGTAATATTTTTAAGGCGTTGACGTTCTTCTTCAAGTTCAATACGTTGCGATACGCCAACATGACTAGAGCCAGGCATAAACACTAGATAACGCGAGGGTAAAGTAATATCCGTTGTCAGGCGGGCACCTTTAGTGCCGAGTGGATCTTTGACCACTTGCACCATAATGTCTTGGCCTTGACGCACTAACTCGGCAATATCACGCACCACAAAGTTGCCCTTTTCGACATCGGCAACACATTCGGTATGAGGAACAATATCTGAAGCATGTAAGAAAGCGGCCTTTTCTAAGCCTATATCAACAAACGCGGCTTGCATACCAGGTAATACTCGACTGATTTTACCTTTGTAGATATTACCGACCAAACCTCGCTTCATGCGGCGTTCAATATGCACCTCTTGTAAAACACCATGCTCGACTAATGCAACACGCGCTTCAGTTGGCGTGACATTGATGAGCAATTCTGTGCCTTTTTTACGTTGTGCTTTTATGTTCATAAGCCACCAGTATTCGGGTCATGCTTCAATGGGAATATTGACAGTAGTTGCACCACCGTAGATGCCCGATTAAAGCAAAAGGTTATTAAGTGTGCTGCATCATGCAGGCTAATAATTCACGCGTTTCTACTAGGGGTAAACCAACAACGGCAGAATAACTACCACTAATAGATTGAACAAAACAACCACCCAAGGCTTGTATTCCATACGCACCAGCTTTGTCCATTGGTTCATTTGAGGCAACATAAGCGTCTATGTCGGCAGCAGATAATTCACAAAAGCTCACTTGGGTACGACATAATCGGCTAAAGGTGTGTTCACCATCCGTTAACGCCACCGCTGTCATCACTTCATGAGTTTGACCGGATAACAATGTCAGCATACGCTTGGCATCATTTTGGTCCATTGGCTTACCTAATATCTGCTGATTTAACACCACGATTGTATCTGAACCCAGTACTTTAGGGGCGATAATATGACCACTGAGCGCCAAACCTGCTAGGGCTTTTTCAAGCGCTAAACGGCATACATATTGTTCTGCCGTTTCAGTCGATAAAGGCGTTTCATCAATATTGGGTGCGACGAGCTCGAACGTAAAACCGCGATGACTAAAGCCTGCTTGAGCCAGTAATTCTTTTCTTCTTGGCGATGTTGAAGCCAGTACCCATGTCATCTGATATTTACTCTAATTAACGAACATAAAAACGATATTCACCCTATCGGGTGAATTAACGTACTTTATAATGGCGACGCAGATTGCGTAGTATCCAAAACACCCACCACCAAATAAATAAACTCGAAATCGCGGGTAAAAACATCTCAAAATTAAACGGCGCAGCCCCAACAACAACAAACTGTACCCAAAATATCACCACATGATAAATACAAATAAAACACGCGAGCAGTAATGACTGTTGCCAGCGAGGATAATTGCGTAATTGTTGACACAACATCACCACCAAATAAATAACCAACGACAGTGCTAATGAACGGATGCCTAAATGGGCTCCCAATAGCACATCAAGCATTACGCCGAGCAACCACGCGGTCAAAATACTGTAACGATGCGGTAATGCCATCGCCCAATACATCATCACCATAAGCAGCCAGTCAGGTCGCCACGCTTCTACCATTGTGGGCAGCGGCATAATCTGAAACATCATACCGATAAATAAAGTCAGCCATACCACTAAGCGACCATTTGCAATATGCGCGCTCATTGGTTTATCTCGCTGGTTATTGGCGTAGTCGTGGTTTCTGAAGGTGGAACTTGAGATACTGATTCATTCGCAGCGGCTTCGGCTGCCTTTTTTATCAACTCTTGTACGTCAGCTGGAAGCGTAAAAGGTTTGGTTTCATCCGGCCAAATAAGTAATACGTAACGTATGCGATCAAGTGCCGCTAAAGGCTGAGCATTAATCACTGCATAGCTCTGACCATCATCACGGGATACACTGATAACACGGGCTACTGGATATCCTTCTGGAAAACGACTACCTAGCCCTGAAGTGACTAATAAATCGCCCACTATGATGTCAGTACTTTTAGCCACATGGCGTAATTCAATTTGATCAATATCGCCCATGCCATTAGCAATTGCACGCACATCGTTACGGGTAACACGCACCGGAATACCATGCGTTGCATCTGACACCATCAACACACGGCTGGTAAACTCACTCACTTCAACCACCTGCCCGACAACGCCTTGGCCATCAACCACAGGCTGACCGACATAAATACCGGTTTGCGAACCATGATTTAACACCACAAACTGTCTAAATGGATCGCTGGCCACTTCCATTACTTCGGCCACCATTTTACGAGAATCCATATGCACAGGTGAACCGAGCAATGCCCGTAAACGCTCATTTTCTTGGCGAACATGCTCAAAACGTTGTAAACGCTCTGACATGAGCAGCTGTTGGCGTAATAGTTGTTTGTTTTGCAATTCAAGCATGTTGCGGGTTGCAAATGCCTCGGCTGACCAGTCGAGCATCACACCTGGTACATTGGCTAAATATTGAAGCGGGCTTAACACCGAGGATAAAGACTGGCGAATGGGATCCAGGCGATGATTAGTCATCAGTAATGCCACCGACAAAATAATTGCCAGTGTCAATCTAAATTGACTAGAGACGCCACGAACGAAAATTGGTTTCATAAATTGTTCGCAACTTTGTTAACCCATAAAATGCCATTAACAAAGCCGCTCAGCCGATGATAATTAGGTCTCTTCAGAGAACAAATCACCACCGTGCACATCAATCATTTCAAGGGCTTTACCACCGCCACGAGCAACACAAGTCAGAGGGTCGTCTGCGACCATCACCGGAATACCCGTTTCTTGCATTAATAAACGGTCTAAGTCACGCAATAATGCACCACCGCCGGTTAAGACCATGCCACGCTCAGCAATATCGGACGCCAGCTCTGGTGGCGACTGCTCAAGGGCAACCATCACCGCACTCACTATGCCAGATAACGGCTCTTGTAATGCTTCTAATATTTCATTGCTGTTTAAGGTGAAGCTTCTTGGCACACCTTCTGCGAGGTTACGACCGCGCACTTCAATTTCAAGTACTTCGTCACCAGGGTATGCGGTGCCAATGGTATGCTTAATACGCTCAGCCGTTGCTTCACCAATTAAGCTACCGTAGTTACGACGGACATAATTAATAATCGCATCGTCAAACTTATCACCACCAATACGTACTGATGAAGAATACACCACGCCATTTAACGAAATAATCGCCACTTCGGTAGTACCACCACCAATATCGACAACCATAGAGCCGGTCGCTTCTGATACTGGTAAACCAGCACCAATCGCTGCAGCCATTGGCTCTTCGATTAGGTACACTTCACGAGCGCCTGCACCCATTGCTGATTCGCGAATCGCGCGACGTTCAACTTGAGTTGCGCCTACGGGTACACACACTAATACCCGAGGACTGGGGCGGAAGAAACTGTTGTTGTGTACTTGCTTAATAAAATGCTGAAGCATTTTTTCAGTCACATAGAAATCAGCAATTACGCCGTCTTTCATTGGACGAATAGCTTGAATATTACCAGGCGTTCGGCCTAGCATTTGTTTTGCCTCTCTACCGACTGCAGCAACTGACTTTGGCCCATTGCTATTGCGTTCGCCGCGAATGGCAACCACTGAGGGTTCGTTCAAAACGATGCCTTCATCGCGAACATAAATAAGAGTGTTTGCCGTACCTAAATCGATCGATAGGTCGTTAGAAAAAATGCCGCGCAACTTTTTGAACATGTATCAGGCCTGTATTCTGTTGAGTCAGAAGAAGAAAAATCAGCTAACTTTATCAATGACACCCCCATTCTACAATACCGAATAGGTTAACAATTGCTAATCTGGCGTTTTTTTTTACAAAAGCTGTTAAAAAAACAACATTCGCGCAGTTTTAAATCAAAAAAGCGCAAAACTGACGCTTTTTTATGCAGATCATTGACCGACTTCGCGCCAATAAATGATCCTATCATGACCTCGGTAACGGCCCAAGAACGCACTTGCTCTTGGCTCATAGAGCTGGGTTGGACTTACTTGGTCCCAATTCCAATACCACTTAAGCCAACCGTCAACTTGTAACGGTGCGGTCACTTGACCGCGATATGCTACCGAACCGCTGTTTTGCCATAATAAGATTAACTGACCACCGCTGACTAAACTGCCGCCATCACTGCGAGTCACCGTTTGGCCAGCCGTTAATGATGGCGCGTATATTTCAGTGCCATCAAGCGCATCGCTAACGTGAGTACAACTATCATCGATGTTAGTTATCCAGTCACTGCCATTCCAATATTGGGCATAGGTTGGCATACGCAGTATTTCATTTTCAGGGCCATAGGTATTGTCCATCACCACTCTGCCATGACGTAAATCTTGGGTCGACAACTGTTTTGCGTTGCAGTTGTTGCTGTCGACACAAATATCACTGCTGTCTGCACGCATATCAGGTGAGGCAATAAAGGACACCACCCCATCGTTATCAAATACTTGTACACCAATAGCTAACTGACTAAATGGCCCATCGGCGCTCGGTGGTGCGGTACGACTAAAATTAGCTTGATAAGATAATCCTACGTTTGCCTCACCCAAAGCCCAAGAGCTGGCATCAATAGGTAGCACGCTTAATCTGCCGCTTAAATCCACACCATCATTAGCATTTTCGCCCACTAAGCTGGCACCTGCTTTAGCAAAGGCACCTTGATAATTTTGAGTGGTATAAGTACCGGTATTAAATGCGCTTAAAGTCAACGTCAGACCAAAAGGTTGATCCATATAAGTAAAGCTACCGCAAGATGGCAACACACTTGAGCTACTCACCACAAAGCGGTCTGGTACAAAACGGCCGATGTTAGGCGATGCTGCCAGTGGAATATCATAGAAACTCGACCCTAAATAAGTACTCGCCGGATCTGCGGTAAATTTAAACACCCCCACTTCGGTTACCGACTGAGACACGGTATTACTGTTAGTGGTTTGGGCGACATGATTATATTTTTCTGCTCCCACCTCACCTAGCACGCCGCCAGATGGGGCAATTAATTGATGGCCTAATGTTACCTCGTTATGGCCATAGTTTGGCGTATTGATGTTATCGCAGTAATCAGTATCAACGTCAGACTCCCAGGCTTTACCTTGAACAACTACGTTAAATGACTCGCCGGCTTTTTTGTATCGATTACAGCTACTATCTCCTGCAGAGCACTTAGCATTATTATCTTCAGGCATAACACACAAACCCACCGGAAAGCTGACAAACTGATCTGAACCAACCATCACCAAGCCTTGTTCATCGCCTGTGCCTGTGTACTTAGCATCAAGCTGCATTTTTCCGGCATCGGGATAATTGACGTCGATGTTAGCTTTACCTGTGTCATCGAATGCCAACGCAAGCGTTGTAGCTGCGCTCTCCAGTTTACTCATCACCGTATTATTTACTGTTATCGCTTGACCACTAATTGGAGTGATGGGATTGATATAAGAGCTCCAAAAATCGACATTTTTAGTGATTTTGGAAAACAGAGGGACACATTGCAGGGTCTCATCTGAGGTTTTCACCGCACTGATCGAAATATTGCCTGTCGGTTTGTTGGCCAATTTATCTGGCACATCAAAAATAAACCCGCTTTCGGCGTAGGTAAGCTTACAGTTGGCATTATCAGTCACCAGGTTGCCGTCTATATAGCAGCGATAGCTGTTGGTGGCGACAGGTGACTGGTTGCTCAGCCCCAGGGTGACGGTGCCGCCGACGCCATGCCACACATCCACAGATGTGCTGCCGGTGAAGCTCTGGCTGCCGTAAACGGCGGCATTTTTGGTTAAATCTACAGAGGTGGCCGAGGCAAAGGGGCTGGAACAACTGCTGTTGCTGCAGGCCTGCAGGCTGATTTTCTGGGCCTTGCAGCTGAGCGCCTGGGATGAGAATGACAGCCGGTAGTGATCCGGCCCCGATGGAGCGCCGCCGCACATACCGCCGAAGTCGGCCTTGTTCAACAGACTCAGATCTATGTTAGCGGTAAAATTGCCCCCGGATGGCACACCGCCACTGACTGCCACTGCGCCATTGATGGTCGCATTGCCTGACATGCTGATGCTGCCTTCGACATAGAGTATACCCTTGATGGAGTTATGGCCGCTGAGATACAGGTTTCCACGGACAAAGACCAGCAAATCTTCTGCCTTGCCATAGTCGTTTAAGTCCGAATTTTTCATATAGAGATCATCGAAATACAGCCGAGTGGTGGCGCCATTGGTGTCTATGTAACTGCCCTTGTCAAAGTCGCCATTGGTAAAGTTGTAATCACCCGGGTTAAAATTATCGTTGCGATTACAGAAGGTACTTTTACCTTGTTTTTGACAAATGAATGTCCCCTGTTTGGAAGGCAACCCAGTCGATGGCAGCATGCCGGGATTATTGATTCCGGTGGCCGGATTGGTGAATATGGCGCTGCACTGAGGCACGCCGTGGGCCAAGGTCGGCAATAGCAACAAAAGGCCCAGCAATATACGCACAGAGTTAATTCGCACGGGCTTCTACCTCCACTTGGCGACTGACTCGCAAACACGTTGAACTACTTGAGTTTCCTGTACAGTCACCGGTTTCGCATACCGCTGAACTGTTAATGCGATATTGGCTCACACTGCCCACAGTGGCAGTATTACAGCTAATCGACACAGTGCAGTTATGGAATCCATTGAAGCCTAGCCCTATTGGCGGTATCCATGTTGAACTGACATCAGTACAAGTTGCAGCAGAACCATCAACAGGAAACAGCTGAGCTAACGCGGCATCGGCGCCACTGTTAGCACTAAATAATGCCCGAGTGCCCCACACTTCTTGATTAACTGACTCATCAGCATCACCAACAATGCGGATCAGACTCGCCGCAATAAGAAACATCACCGTCAGCACAAAAATGCCTATGATAAGTGCGCTGCCTTGTTGCGAATGTTGGCTTAATTTCAGCTTAGGGTACATTCATCACCTGCACTTGATGTTGATAATTGAACGTTTCACCATTGACGCTAAATACCGGTTGTAAATGCACAATAGCATTGGTGATAAGTGTTGATGGCATTAAAATAATGGCTGGATTAACCGCTAAGGTATTATTAATATTTTGCGCCATCAATACCCCATCACCCATCACTGTTGGCGACATTGTTGGTGACGGTTGATTGGGCTGGTAACCATAGTCTTGATATAAGCGCAGCTCTATATTATTGGCGGTGTTAATAAAGCAGTAACTCAATGGGTTATCGGCAAGGTATAAGCGTTTTAATGGCGAAGCCTCAGTAAAGCGCACGCTTTGAGTTAAATTAATAGTCAGCTGGTCGCCCGATTCTGCCACACTTTGCACGGTAAATCGTTTAGCGGTTGTCCCTAAGGGATGATAGATTTCTGCCGTTGTTAATGGATAAATCAGTACTGACTGAGCGGCAGTAATTGAACCAACGCTTTTAATCGCCGTTAAGCTATTTTGCGCTGTTTGCGGAAAAATCGGCGCATCAAGATACGATGTGCTGGTGCTAATGGGTAATAATTCAAGGCACTGATAACTGCCGTCGGTTGCGGTTAGCACGCGCATGCTATTAGGCACGGCACGGCGGATATCCCGAGTCATCCGCTCGATACCAAATCGGCTCTGACTGAGCACTTGATCAACCGCGCTTGATTCAACAAAAATGCGGGTGCCAAAAATAACAAAGCTACTGACTCCAACCACAATAATGCCCAAGATTAAAATCACCGTAACCATTTCAATTAAGGTAAAACCAGCAGTTTTTGATCGGCTGCGACAAGGCATTAGTAGTTACTCCTTAGCGCTTGGTAAGTGATCTCTTCATTGGCGGGCGTGGTCACGGCGACGGTAATTAATTTTTGTGCCTTAGTAGTCGAGTCAATATATGATACTGACACTTTCAGTTTATAACGAGGATAGGCTTGGGCATAGGTTTGGCTTGAGTCGAGCATCTTATCCGATTCACTTAACCCATGATAATCATCAACATCATTGAAATCATTACGCGTTTCACTGCCATCAGGCCCAAGAAATGGGGTTCCATCCACTTCTAAAGCATAAGAACAAGCTGAACCTGCTGAACTATCACAGGCTGGGACACCGCCATTGGGATTGGTATTTTGATCGTAACGCTTGCCCCAAATTTCATTCATTACCGAATGAGCCAACTCGGCCGAGCGCACTCTGTGCAAGGTTTTTGCCGCCCTGTCCGCTTGGGGAAACAGCATACTGGTGAGCATCACTATCGCAATCGCTATCACCATCATACCCACCACGAGTTCGATTAAGGTAAAGCCACGTTCAGATGGAGACAGTTGCCGCGTTTGAGACCCTTTCTTAACCCCTTTTCTAAGCCCTGTTACAGGCCCTTTTACATGCTTAAGTCGAGATTGCGTTTGCATTTGAATTTGTGGTTTAGAGAGCATAAATATAACCCTCAGACTCTACTGCTATGGCGAGGGTTTCATCTGCCACCACATTAAAACAATGACCTGAACACGCCGGAGAGATCAACCGTCCTAAACTATCAAAGGTAATCGAAAACACTTGGCTAGCGGTACCGGCAAGGGCGATATGGGCGCCACCACTAAAGGCTTGAGGTTGCTCGGTACGGACTGGATTGCTGCAAGTATTACCCGTTCGATCACTAAAATAGCCCAAGGTATAGCCACTGGCATTCACCTCAATTTGATAACACTGATCGGTATTTTGCATCGCTTGTAACTGGACCAGACGTAGCTCGCTGATAAATTCATTACGCAAACTATAGGCACTAAAAGATGAGTCAGATGACAGCCGCGGTAATACCGCCACGGCCAAAATGCCGATCAAAATCATGGTGGTAACCAATTCAACTAAGGTAAATCCCAGCTGAATATTGCGTTGTTGACTCACTATGCGATGTCCTCATTCTACTTGATGAACATTTATACCGTCCAACATGCATTAAACCATAATGATTTTAGCTACTTATATTAACTTATTCATTATGGTAACAACAGCCGATATTGTCTGTTTATTCTTAAGCTAAAGCTGGGTTGATAAGGATAGTGTGAAATCGCTTATCATATAAATATTTGGGATTGATTTTAAGTGAGTTTACATCTTTGCACTTTGTCTAACAGTAATATTGATGAGCTCATTTAAGTGCCGAGTTAATGACAATTACTTAATACATAGTGGAAAGCATCTATCTTATTTTTAGATATACCACAGATAATAAAAAGCCTGCAAAAGCAGGCTTTTTATTACTTAAACATTATTAACAACCATCTGTCTTTAATGTATATATAGGTAATGTGGTCGATGTTGCTGGAGTGTATTCTAAATGACAATCAACAGCTGGGGTTACTGGTGTACCTGTACCTACTGCAGCATATGGCGAGCTGGTTTGGTACAATACGGTTGCTTTTGTCAAATCAGCACCAGCAACAATAGTCCAATCTGACGCTGTATCTATTTGTAACATATCACCTAAAGATGTGGCATCATTTTGTAAATAGCCATAAGTAATCTTTGCAGTGTCACTAGAGTCTGAACTAATCTGAACAGTGGTATCAGCATCTTTCTCGTCGCCAGCAATAGCAGCTTTTGAATAAACTAAAGTATTTGCACCTTGTAACGATGCTTTTAAGCCACTTAACGTCGATTGATAAGCATCACCTTGCAGGTTCATAAACTTAGGTGCTGCCGTTACCGCTAAAATACCGAGAATAATGATCACTACCACTAATTCGATTAGGGTAAAACCTTGTTGTTTTTGCATGTTAATTTGCATTTAACTTACCTTTTATATAATAAAATCAGATATTTAACATCTCATCTCGTTGAACCGTATTAAACCTTATTAAACCTTGGTAAAACATGGCACGAGCTGAACTTCCAGCTATTGTTTGAAACGACTATCACTGACTAACGATAACCAATTAAAACGACTATCACCTTTAGTGACTATGACGGCTTAACACGTTGACTGTTTAACACTTAAGCTAATAACAGCATATTTTATTAATCATTTCAATGGTAAACGCCTTAAACTATAAACTATAAACTATAACTTATGGCGTGAAGGGTGTTTGGGTAAAGCTTAATACTTGCCCTGTACCTGGATTATATATCACGCCTTTTGCATCCGCAGTCGTTAAGTCAGGTGCAGGTGTAGGCACACCATTCTGATTGAGTACTAGTGAGGCCACTTGATGATACACACATAAATCAAGGTTGTTGACTGTTTGGCCATCGATATCGATCGATGAACCGCCAGCACCGTCTAGTACACTAACGGTGTAGCGTACAGCGCTTGCATCTTGGTTAGCCAATACGTTTCTTGGCGCATTTTGTAACACTGAATCAAAGACTTCCTGACATCGGGTGCTATTCATAGCGGTTGCACTGGTGTTTGAGGTACCTGTTGGATAACCAAAACTGGTATCTAATGACACACTGGTGCCGTCTAAAATGACATTATCATTACGACGACCATCGACTTCCCACTGGGCACGCACAAAACTCACCGCAGTGGCTAAGCCGCCCGCTACACCGTCTACACTGGCGTCTTCTGCATCATCGGTCACATTTAAAAAACGTGGGATCGCTGTGGCGGCCAATAAACCGAGGATAACAATAACAATGACCAACTCGATCAATGAAAAACCTTGTTGTTTCAATTTCATAATATTTTACTCTTCTATATTGCGCCTACAACAGAAATAATATTGGTTCAGCTCTAACTTAGCTAATATTATCAGCTTATTAACACTTTAACACTGATGGAACACCCTCTATCCGTCATTAATTAAAAAAATCACTCTACCCGTTTGCAATTGATAACTTAAACTGGCTTTATTATCTGAAGAGTAGCGGCAAATATTAGTATCAGACTGATAATCAACCGTAATATGCAACTGTTGAAGATTAGTGGCCAGTAATTGACCCCATAGTCGCTCGCAACCTTGAACATCATTCGTATCAATGATTGGCCAACCTTGGTCAGATAAAGAAATCCAATTATCGGTGCCAACGAGATCAGCATCGTCGTTAATCTCGTCGGTGTTGGTTCGACCGTTTTTTGACGCTGTCTTATTGCTCTGTGAAGTAAGCACATTTGATGCCAAATTATGCCATGACAGCTGCATTTTATCCGGCCGACCAGAAGCTAACCATTGACTGCGCACCATAGCTAACACATTCAAAAAACGATTTTGTTCAAGCTCTAGCCCCCGTCCACCTATATTTGACGCGGTATTGAGATAACGTATACCGAAAATAGCCAGCAACACTAACAACACCACAATAGCAATGACCTTGCCATAAATGCTAAGCAGTTCATGATCCGCTTTTTGCTGGCTCAGCATGCCGCTATCCCATCAATAATGTGCATTATGCGTTAACCGCCTTTGACCACATTAAGCATATCCCACATAGGAAGATAAATGCCCAGTGCCAGTATCAATACAATGCCAGCAACAAACCCGATTAAAATAGGTTCGAGTTTTGCCGTCAGATTTTTTAAATCGTAATCGACTTCGGCTTCATAAAAATCAGCGGCATCATTTAATAGCTGATCGATTTGGCCCGTCTCTTCACCCACGGCCACCATTTGTAAGACTAACGGTGTAAACAGTTGACTGCTATTGGATACCCTTAGCATTGATTCTCCCGATTCAATGCCATGGCGCATGCCGACAATCTTGTCATGCATATAGGCATTATCCACTGCATCGGCCACCAAACTTAATGCTTGGGTCATGGGAACACCCGCACTGATCATCATCGAAAAACTGCGACAATAACGCGACAAGGTTGAACGCTCAATAATAGAGCCTATAACAGGAATATGCAGTTTCCATAAGTCCCACTGTTTTTCACCTTTTGCACTATGATGCCAATATCGAATACCCACTACAACGCCAATCAATAGCACTATCATGTGGGGCCAGAAATTAACAAACAGGCTAGAGGTGCCAATTAATATTTTTGTCGCCCATGGTAGTTCTGCACCAAAACGAGAGAACATAGCGGCAAACTTAGGGATAACCATAATATTCAAAATAACCATCGCAATGGTAATGGCGATCAATACAAACATGGGATAACGCATTGCCGCTTTAATCCGCCGACGAGTTTCTTGTTCTCGCTCGATATAACCTGACAACTGGATAAAGGCATCTTCCAACTTACCGGTATTTTCACCCACATGGATCATCGACACAAACAACGAATCGAATATCTCCGGATGTTGATTCATCGCCGAAGATAACGGTCGGCCCGAAGTGAGCTGTTGTGAAATATCATCTAAGGCTCGTTTCATCCGATCAGAATGAGTGGTTTCTGATAAGCCCGCAATCGCCCTTAAAATGGGAATACCTGAACGGGTCAGTGAATACATTTGCCGACTAAATATTTGCAATTCTTCCAGCGACACTTTGCTTTGAAACAAGCTCATTGAAAAAGATTGCTTGGTTTTCACTTCACGTAATTCTAGTGGAATTATCCCCCGGGAAAGCAACGCATCGGCCGCCGCGCTTTCATTGGCAGACTCAAGCTGTGAACTAACAGCCTGCCCTTGTGAATTACGTCCTCGATATTGATATGTTGGCATTATTACAATCCAATATCTTGTTGGCTAATCAAATCTTCCGACAAGGCAACTTTCGATTCACTGACATCTTCAACCAGTTTTGACACCTCTTCGAGTGTGGTCGTGCCTAAGAATAAATACTCCATCGCAGAATGCGCCAGTGGGATAAAGTTAGGACTGCGCAGGGCTGCACGAGCGAAATCTTGCGGATTACCGGTGCGCATGGCATCTATCATGTTCTCATCGAGTTCGAGTATTTCAAAAATACCAATTCGGCCGCGATAGCCTGAGCCGTTACAGGTTTGACAACCGCTGCCCACTTTAAACGTGGCGCTGCTAATATCTCTTTTAGTCACACTGTTAAGCCAGCTACGTTCAGCCGCTGTGGGCTGATAATCTACCGCACAATTATGGCAAACACGTCGAACCAGACGCTGAGCGATAATGACCCGCAGCGCACTGGCAACCAAATAACTTGCCGCGCCCATATCGAGTAATCGCAACGCGCTGGTAACAGCATCATTAGTATGTAACGTCGATAACACGAAGTGACCAGTTAATGCACCTCGTAAACCAATTTCCACGGTTTCTTGGTCACGCATTTCTCCCACCATGATGATGTCGGGATCTTGACGAAGCGTGGTACGCAACACGTTAGAAAAGTCTAAACCAATCTTATGATTAACCTGGACTTGGTTAATTCGCGGTAATTGATATTCAATCGGATCTTCTACGGTGATAATCTTTTTATCTGCAGTGTTAAGCTCACTTAAAATACCGTACAAGGTGGTCGTTTTACCGCTACCCGTTGGCCCAGTAACTAACAACATACCGTGAGGACGTTTAATCTGTTTACGAATACGCGCCACAATATTCGCTGGCATACCGGTTTCATCTAAGGTGCGCAGGCCGGTGGTTTGATCTAATAAACGCATCACCACAGATTCGCCATGATAAATTGGCATGGTCGACATCCGCACGTCGATTTGATGACCTTTTATTTCCATATGAAAACGGCCATCTTGTGGCATACGCTTCTCTGAAATATCCAATCCCGCCATCAATTTAAGCCGCAATACCAAGGCCGAGGCAATATTAACCTCACTGAGAATGTTTTCATGCAATTGACCATCAATACGCTGGCGGATCCGCAAGACTTTATCGCCGGGTTCAATGTGAATATCTGAGGCACGCATTTGAACCGCATCCTCAAAAATAGACTGTAATAACTTCACCACTGTGGTTTCGTTATCACTGTCGCTTTGCGTTAAATTAGCCAAATCGAACATGTCATCAGCGGCATATTCTTCATCAAGCTTACCGGCAATTGCTGCAATTTGATCGGTACGGCGGTAAAGGTTGTCAAACGCATCGAGTAATTGTTGTTCTGGCGCCACCGCGATCATTAACTGCTTAGGGGCAACTAATACTTCAATGTTGTCAATAGCCTGCAAATCAGCGGGATCACTCATAGCAACTAACACATGGTCGGAATGACTTTCCACCACTAAAGCACGATAGCGCCTCGCTTGTACTTCGGGAAGAATATTCACCACTTCGGCGGCAATCGGACGACGACTAATATCAAGGTACGGTAAATTAAGCTGCTGAGATAAAAACTTAAGTAACTGATCTTCAGTGATACAGTTCAAATCAATTAATGTCCGACCCAGCTTTTTACCTGAGCTACGTTGCTCTGTTAATGCTTGCTGTAATTGCTCGTCGGTAATAATCAGCTCTTGAACAAGAAGATCTCCTAACCGCATCTTTAACTTAGGCTTCATCGGTTTGCTCCTAACTGATCTAAACGCTTTTCAATAAATGTCATGGCTGAAGTTGATAATCCTTCATAGCTTAATGCTGATCGGTAAGCTTGAGCGGCTTGGGGATATTTTTTCTGCGAATCGAGTGAATAACCTAAGCCCATCCACCAGCGAGGTTTAGTCGATTCGGATAACAATAAGTGACGATAAGCAGCCTCGGCTAAAGCAAAATTTTCCGATTTTTGGGCTAAATCGGTTTGGGCTATCCATTTATCACGAGCCCATAAAGAGTTATCGGGGATCATGGCCACTGTCGACAATGCGGCATCATAATCCTTCATTTGAGTTTGAATTTGCGACAGAATCACATAAAACTCCCATTGCTGCGGAAACAAACTGACTCCACTTTCGAGTAATAGCATTGCCGCCGTAAGATTACTTTGCCCATAATAAATTTTAGCCAATTGCTTACGGGCTTTATGTAAACTCGGCTGTAAAATAATCGCTTCTAAATAGTAACCTGCAGCATCATCAAGGCGCTGCGCTTGCTCTGCATTCATCGCTTTTTGATATTGCAATTGCGCCATTTGCGGCTTAGTGAGAACCACTTCTTTAACCGTCATTTCCACCGGCTTTGGTATCACAATTGGAGCTTGTGCAGGCAAACCAGACGATGGCGCTGTGGTTGAGGCTTGCGTGGGGACAATGTGATTAGATGCAATCTTATTCGATGTAGTGTTATTAGATGCAATCTTATTCGAGGTAGTCTTACTTGATACCGCGTTATTCGATGCTGTCTTATTCGAGCCTAAAACACTGGGCTTATCTGTGACTGTTTCTGTGGCTATTTCTGTGACTAAGGCTGCCGCTATTTGCGCGGGTGTTTTGACTGTTTCAGCTACTTTAACGCTGGTTTGTGGTGCCAATTCTGAAGACATGTCAATGGTTTCAGCCGTCGCCACAAACCCAGTGCCCACTGCTGAGATATCCGTTGTCTGACTGACTTGAGTACTGTCTTGAACATTATCTTGAATACTGTCTTGAGTTATTGCGACAGTGTTCGCCTGAGTTGATGCTTCAATAGGAGCTTGAATCGATGTCGCTGTTGAGCTTACAACCGACAACTTAGGCGACTCAGTAGCAACGCCATCATTATCTTGTGGCTGACTCAGCAATGATTGGGTTTCTTTACTCGCAGAAGCGCTGACAGCGCCTGGCTCACTGACCATTTGAATATTAGCTTGGCGGTACATCGACACACCAAACCACAACGTGGGGATCAATAGTGCCGCAACAATAATAAGACCAATAGATGCTGAGCGAGATTTAGCGACGGATTGATACTGAATTTGAGGACGCACGAATTCTCCCACCGGTGGTGCCGATGGGTTGTCTATTCCGGGCTGCTGACCCTGCTCTAAATCTTTGAGCATTTTGATAATCACACTCATTTAATTTCGCTTATTTGTGTCATCCATTCACCACAACAATTTGGGCCATTCAATCCGATAAACAACATCACTGCCCCAAGCAATATAATGAGCAGCATACTGACACGAGAGAACGTTACTTTGTGTTGTAAATTAACATCTTCGGTATCCATTATTGCCGCGAGACAATGCCGCGACAGTACCTTTTTTCTACCTTGGCCATAACACAGCAATAAACTCTTATGTGCCAATATATTAACCAAGCGCGGGATCCCTCGAGCGGCTTTGGCAATGCGTTTAATATCCGCGGTACCAAACAATTCCGGCCCTTGATAACCCGCAACAGCAAGTCGGTGATGAATATAAGCTTGTATTTCATCCCATGTTAACGGACGCAGATCATAGCTAAAGGTAATACGTTGTCTTAATTGTCTAAATTTAGCTTGTGCCAAACGTTCGTCTAATTCTGGTTGACCAAACAGCACGACTTGCAACAACTTGCGACTTTCGGTTTCTAAGTTAGTAAATAAGCGTAACGCTTCAATACTGTCATCAGGTAATGATTGCGCTTCATCCAACACTAACACTACGTGAAAGCCTTGGTGATTTAACGCTAACAAACGCTCATGGATAAGCCTTGTCAGCTGTTGCTGATCTAATTTGTTAGGTAAAGCCAAGCCAAGTTCACCCGCTACAGCCCAGCGTAATTCTTTAGGGGTTAAATAGGGATTAGGTAAGTAAGCGCAATGGTATTGAGCCGGTAAATCATTTATCAGCTTACGACAAACCAAAGTTTTACCTGTGCCCACTTCACCAGTGACCTTGATAAAACCTTCACCTGTCTGTAATGCGGTTTGGAGTACTTGTAAGGCTTCCACATGCGGCGACAACCCAAAAAAGAAACCCGTATTTGGGGTAAGTGTAAAGGGTAACTGACTTAAGCCAAAGTGCTGCAAATACATAATTACTGGCTATCCCTTATCAATTTCAACCGCCACACTTATCAACCGCCTACGGCAACTTATCTATCAATCACCAACCGCCACTACTTAGAAGGATACCAACGCTCTATTAAATCTTGTGAGCGCTTTAACTCATCCTTCCATGTGTCACCACCGACAACAGTTGGTTTCAACATAATAATCAATTCGGTTTTCTTTTTAGATTTAGTGCGGCTGGTGAAAGCTTCGCCCAGAAAAGGAATATCACCCAATAACGGTACTTTTGATACGGTTTCAATGTTTTCGCTCTTCATTAATCCACCAATCACCACGACATCACCAGAAGCGGCGCGGATAACCGTATCCGACTCACGGATCTCACTTTGCGCTAACGGTAACTCTAAGGTTGAATCACTGATTTTTATCTCTTTAGTTTGTTCCTTCACATCTATCACTGAGGGATGAACATGCAATATTACATTGCCATCTTCGTCAATCTGAGGCGTTACATCTAAGGCAATGCCGGAGAAAAATGGCGTTAGTTCAACCTGTGGCGTCGTTACTGGAGTGGTGCCGGCCACTGTCGTTGTTGATACATCCGTGACAAAGTATTCGTCATTACCCACTTTAATGACCGCTTTTTGGTTATTAGAAGCCGTAACACGAGGACTTGAAAGCACATCTACATCACCTTGAGTATCCAGCAAACTAATAATGCTACTAAAATCGCTTCCGGTGAAATTAATCGAGGTGACACCGCCAATGGCAGATGTAATGGCATTACTTAAGCCTTGTCCTGCTGAGGTACTGAAATCAATGTTGGTATTGCCGGCATGGCCTAAAACATTCTCCCACTGGATCCCTTGCTGGTAACCATCAGATAAGGTTACTTCTATAATTTTTGCTTCTAAAATCACTTGGCGCTGTAAATGGCTTTCGGCTATTTGTAAGAAGCTACGGATTTGACGTAATTCATCTGGGAAAGCCCTAACGGTTACCAGCCCTGCTTGAGGTGTCACCACGACTTGTCGCCCGCCACCGGTTTCACCCATAATTGACATTAAGGTGGCTTCTAACTCACCCCAAAAATCCGTCTTGGTCGTTGAACGAATAAACGTACCATTGGTATTGTCACTGCTGTTGGCATTACCATTGCTACTATTGTTATTGTTGTTACTCGAACTACTGTTGTTGCTCGAGCTGCTATTACCGCTGCTGCTTGAGTTACTATTTTGATCGGAAATACGACCAGAGCTCACCGAGGTTAATGACAAACCTTCTCGCTGCATATAGATATAATTTAATGGGAACGTTTCGGTTCTCATACCCGACGGGTACACCCGTAAAATACGACCTTCGCGCTTAACTTGGTAACCGTAAATGTCTTCAACAACCTGAATGGTTTCTGCCAAGGTGACCGCTTTTAATGATAACGAAATGTTACCTTGCACATCAGGATGTACCGCAACACTTAAGGGCGTGTCTTTGACTAAGCTTGGAAAGAACACTCTCGCATCAACGTCATTTGCTGACACATCAAAACGACGCTCTGCAGGTAAGGCCCTTGCTGATGAGCTCAACACATTATTACCATTAAGCTCACGTTGAACATCTTCTGGCATAACCGCTGGTGGTGGCACAGTGGCTTGACGGGTCTCAGCTTGTTGCCTTGACTCATTCAAGGCCGCTTTTGCGGTTTGTGGATCGGGTCTATCTGTCGTTTGGCAAGCAACTAGGCACAGCGACATCAGAGGAGTAACATATTTAATTACATTCATTTTTATTCTTATCCTACCGCTCTGTTATCGACTGAAATAGCTGAAGTTTTCTTCCATCTGACAAGGTGACATAGTCTTTGCTAATCTTTGATACACGTAATCCACTGCCGCTAATTGCGTCACCCACCGAAAGAATAATATTATTAATTACTGCATAGCTATGTTGACCGTTAACAATACTGTTTAACACCAAAGATTGGTTGTCAGCTTTGGCCTTAACGGCAATAAAGCCCTGACCCGGTAAGGTTGGATCACGTAATGTCTGTGCGTTTGCAGCAAACACTAACAGCATCATTAGGCAGGATGCATACGCCATGGGATTAATCTTGTTTCGCAACACTGATAAAGTCCTTATTCACACTCAGTGTGTAAAGTTCTAATTCAACTAACGCATCGGGATGAGATTCAACACGGTAATCTAAACGTTTCCAATACAATTTATCTGGCATTGTTTCAACGGCTTTAATAAACGCTAAAATAGAAAAATAATCGCCTTGTAACATCAGCTTAATACCATGACTGTAAAGGTTAACTTTACTGCCATCACCCACTTTCAGTAAGGCTTTGGGTGCAATGGAGGCAAACGAGATTAATGTCACGCCTTTCACATTACCCAACAAGTTGGCTAATACTGTTGGCATGTAATCCGCGGGAACCATATCAACCATTTGATCGGTGAGATCGGCATCAATCAATTGCATCTGCTCGGTAATGATTTGTAACCGTTGCTGATAATCTTTATTAGGGTCAAGTTGCAAACGCTCTTCATAGAGTGCCACTTGCTGTAAGGAAATCGAATTTTCTTGTTCTAGTCCCTTAAGCTGGTTTTGTAAGCTTTGGTGCTGTTTCCATTGCGATTCTAATGGCATAAACAGCAACATCCCTGCCACAACTAGCAGAGCAAACGTAATCAATATCCGCTCTCGAGGGCTTAACACATCAAATTTTGACGACCACACCAGCCATTGCTGCTTCATTGTGCTGACTCCTTAGCAATGGGTTGGCTTATTAATTTAAACGCCAACGGTTGTGCTTCGCCGCGATCCATCGTCATTGCTGAAAACGCATAACCCTTTAATGTTGAAGTGGTTTTGAGTTTATCTATCCATAATGGAATACTTTGCGGATGACGACCGTAACCTTCAAACTCAATGCGTTGAGCATCGTTGTTTTGCTGTTCAATGGTGATATGACTCAACCACACACTGCTATCCGCCACGGCGGCCAAGTCAGTCAGCATTGGCGAGTAACCTTGGCTAATCAGAGTATTGCGTTGGCTAAGTTCATCTTTTAACAGTTTTTTTAGATCTAAACGCTGTTGTTCAAGCTCAACCTTTGCCACTAAGTCCCCATTGGGCTTACGGGCAGCAATTTGTTGTTCAAGCTGACTTTTTTGGTTTTTTAAACGATTTTTCTCACTGCTTGCCTGCTGGTTTAGGGTTTGCAACTCATCGGCATGCCACAGTCCTACTGCATAAAGTACCGCGCTGCATCCGCACAGAAAGGCCAATGCAAGCATCAGTCTTATAAAGGTCAGTCTTTGTTTTTTCGGCAATAAATCTGTGGAATATAAATTAACAGCGGTTTTTATCACACTTCACCTCGAGCTAATTCCTGCAACGCTAACTGAGCAAGTAAATTTGGTACGCCATCGTGAGTCACGGAAACCACTTTTTGATTAAAATTAGCGCCGACAAGATTGGCTAATGATGAACTATCACCTTCAGCCAAGATACTAATCGATCCCACTGGAGCTTGACGTAATTGGCTTTCAAAATAGTCCATAGACCGTTGAATTTCTAAACTGAGATTATCGGCTAAGCCCAGCTTCAACTCTTCTAAAGTCGCTTTGTTAAGCTGATTAAACCCTCTCACTCGACGTTGCATTAACACTTCGCCCGCTTTAACAACCAACAACAACAACTCTTGTTGTGGCAAGTGGGCTACCAACATATGTGCCATATTATCGTGGGGTAATAGATGGCTTAATGCTAATTCTTCAATGCTTATCCCAGCAACATCTAATCCGTTAGCATCACAAGCACTCGCCACTTGAGTTAAAAACTGACGGCTACTAACCACCACATTCACTTTTGAACTGGAGATAAGACTGGACTCAAAATAATCCAGATAAATATTAGTGACAGGCTCTGACACCATATCTTTAACAGACCAGATCAACGCCTGAGTCACTTCGCCAGGTTCGACATTGGGTTTGTCAGCTTGTAATAATTGATAATACTGCTGCGACAGTACTAATTGCACCCGAACTCGGCCAAACTGGCTCTTTAGTGTTTCAAAGGCTTGAAGCAAATTGTTTTTTTGTACTAAAATTTGATTGATAACTGGCGCGATTTGACCTTGTTGGGGGTGACACACCCACAGCGCATTACCAGTGATAAATACGCCTACATTACCCATCAATTGCGATGTCTGCCAAAAAGCTAGTTTACTCAAAAAACCATTGTCCATTGGGTAGTCCATATTCACTAACATATTAATTAGTTAGTTAAGATTGCTGAGCAGAGGTACAACATCAAAAAACGACATTATAAATCTAATACACCAACACGTAACATCGATACAATTCGATTAAGATATATGGTGTTTTCTAGTATTACCGGGCAATTTTATCACGATTACAGTTTGTTATTATTGCGTTAATGCTATAAATCATCATAAATATGCCACATATTCATTTACGATAAAGTGCAATCTATTGATAAACAAGGTCTAACGTAAATGAATTACAGCAAACATAGCACTATAATACTTAAACTTCAGATCTTTGCCCCAAAAACTCTCCCTGAGCAGCACTCACGCCTAGAATTTTTAACGTTTGCCATTCTTCGAAACAATCAACACCTTCAGCAATAACTTTCACTTCGGCGCGATAAAGGCCACCAATTAGACTGCGTATAAACAATTGGTTTTCTGAACGTTGATGTACTCGTCGCACGATCGAACGATGTAATTTCACTAAATCAAAGTGGTACTCCTGAATATAGTGAGTCCCCACAACATATTGGCCAACATGATCTACCGCTAATTTAGCGCCCATTTTTCTTAACATATCGAGGGTTTTAAGCAGTGCAGTATTTTTCTGGTGTTTAACAATGATGTCTTCCGACACTTCAAAAATAAGTCGAGCCGCTAAAGGGCGATGTTCCAATAGCGTCGATTTTAACCAACGAACAAACGCTCTACTGGTCAAACTATATAGACTTAAATTGATACTGTAGATTGATGTATTTTCGGACATTAACCTGAAGAGTACTTGTTCCAACATTTGGCGTTCAATCTGTGGCATCAATCCACATTTATTGGCCATCGGAATAAACAGTGTTGCGCGCACATCATTACCGTGTAAATCACGAGCACGACTGAATATTTCATAATGTAAAATCTGATTATCGCTATCGACAATAACTTGCTGTAAGGTAAAAAATCGTTTTGATACCAGCGCATTTTCAATGAAACTACGCCAACGCACAGAACCTTTAGCAATTTGTTCATCTAACGCGCCTTTGTCGTACATAAACCAGTTATTAACCCGTTGTAATTGTGCTGCTCGAAGTGCCATCTCTGCTTCTTCAACAAGTTGAACTTGTAAATCTGCAATTTTAAAAAACGCACAGCCTAAGTGTAGAAAATTATCAGGATTACCTATGCCAGAAAAAGGTAATGCAAGGCAGGTTTTGAGTATTCGCTGGGCTAACTGATCCGCTTCTACCTGGGATAATTGTGGTACGACTATGGCTAATTGTGAGTAACTGCGCCGCGCAAAAATACTGTCTTCATATTGGACTAATGCAGCAGTAATGGCTTGGGTTGTTAATGAAAGCATGGTCTTCACACCGCTCTCACCGTATTGGTCTTCGACTAAATCAACATCATCAAACTCAATCAACATCAGTACGCCATGAACAATCATTTTTTGATTATGGCTCAATCCATCAAGACGGTTTTGAAAGAATATCGGGTTGCCAATCTGAGTTTGTTTATCAAGGAAAGTATCTTTACGAATAAATTGATCTAAGCGGCCACGTTCTTTGCGAGCATCATCGAGCTCGGCGAGTAATTGACTGATCGCACGATTGATCATCCTTGGCTTACCATTAGTCGGCATATCGGCAGCTTGCTTTAAGTGACCGTCTAAAATGAGCTTACTGCGCAGAGCGAGTTGTTCAATCCCATCTAACTCTCTGGAATACCAACCATAACCAAAACGCACAAAAATACCTATGCTGATAAAACCAATGACGAGCATAATCAGCTCATGCCAGCCAAGATCATGTAAAGAAAATGGTGGAGGTAAGGTTATCGTCATCGATAATTTTCCATGACTTAACTGGGTCTGATATAGGGTCAAACTACTGCTGGGCGTGTCGGCTTTACTGCGATGAAATTGATAAACTAATTGGCTGCCTTGCGACAGAGAAAAATCAACCGCGTTATAAGCCGTTAGCAAAGGGGGTAACCAAGTAGAAAATTGATTATTGCCATGTTGTTGATAATCAGCAGCTAACATGGTTTCTAATTCAGCGACTTTCTGTTGCTGAAAAGTGTAGGTTAATTGCGTAAAGCCCATCACCGCACACAGTAAAAACACAAAAGCCACTGCCGCTAATGAAAGCAGCCAAAAGCTGGTCAGTTTTTTGGTAAGGATCTTGGTGAGTTTCATTTATCCGCTATCCTGCTGGATTTATTTATTTTATTAATAACTCAAATTTTGTCCAGTATAACGATTGTGCTCGGCAAGTTCACTATTCGTTTTTAATCATGCTTTTGCAATAGCCAATAAAAAGGGGCAAAAGCCCCTTTAATTAACGATATTTTTTACCATCATGCGATGACTTATAGCAGATCATCTATCGCTGATTATTTATAGCTAACTGTCTATACCTGATATTCAGTCGGCAAGGTGATGATTTTAGCCACCCCAGAATCGATTGCCGCTTGTGATACTGCTCGAGCAACTAGCGGCAGTAATCTTGGGTCCATTGGTTTAGGCAACACATATTGTGAACCAAAGCTCAATGATGCCACGTTTGGATAAGCAGCTAATACCTCAGCAGGGACAGGCTCCTTAGCGAGGTTAGCAATAGCATACACTGCAGCCAGCTTCATTTCGTCGTTAATCACAGCCGCGCGGACATCGAGCGCGCCTCGAAAAATAAACGGGAAGCACAACACATTGTTTACTTGATTTGGATAGTCACTACGACCCGTACCCATAATTAAGTCTTTACGGATGCTATGGGCTAATTCAGGTTTAATTTCTGGATCGGGATTTGAACAAGCAAAAATAACCGGGTTTGGTGCCATTAAGGCGATATCATCAGCAGCCAAAAGGTTCGCTCCTGACAATCCTAAAAATACATCGGCATCCTTCATCACATCTTGCAAGGTGCGTTTGTCAGTATTGTTAGCAAATAATGCTTTGTATTCATTGATATCGTCACGACGAGTATGGATAACGCCTTGTCTGTCGAGCATGTAGACATTTTCTCGTAATGCACCACATTTTACTATCATAGTCATACACGCAATCGCAGCTGCACCAGCACCTAAACAGACAAATACTGCATCGTCAATTTTTTTACCCTGAATTTCGAGCGCGTTTAACATGCCGGCAGCCGTGACAATAGCAGTGCCATGTTGATCGTCATGAAACACCGGAATATTACAACGCTTAATGAGCTCGCGTTCAATTTCAAAGCATTCTGGCGCCTTAATGTCTTCTAAGTTAATCCCACCAAAAGTATCGGCAATAGACTCAACGGTATTGATAAAATCTTCAGTGGTGCGGTGTTTCACTTCAATATCAATCGAGTCAATATTAGCAAAACGTTTAAAGAGCAGAGATTTACCTTCCATAACAGGTTTTGAAGCTAATGGACCTAAATTACCCAGTCCTAAAATAGCGGTCCCGTTGGTGATCACCGCGACAGTGTTGCCTTTATTAGTATATCGATAGGCATTTTCAGGATTCGATGCGATCTCTCTAACAGGCTCTGCCACGCCAGGACTATATGCCAAAGCAAGATCGTGGCTCGATTGAGCGGGTTTTGTCAGGCAAACAGCTGTTTTACCTGGTATGGGGAATTCATGATAATCGAGGGCTTGTTGACGAATATCTGACATTTTATACATCCTGAAATGCGCTATCTATGGAGGAAAGTATGATCCGCAGTACACACTTACAGTGAGCTTGCTAACCATCGAAAATTTTAATCACAATACGCTAATACAAGGACGATATAAATCAAAAACTTAATCATAGGAGGTGTTGTGGGCCAAAACAGAGGGTATGTTTTATTAATCTAACTCTTCGAATATGAATATATATAAATCAATAAGTTAAAAATGTAGGAAAATAACAAGATTTACCATAACAATCGGATATAGAGGTTGATATTTGCAGTTTATTTTGTCTAAATAACAATAAAGTAGCCTTTATTTTTTTTATATTGTTTATCACTAAAAAATTAGTTTTCGCCTCAGCACAATACTGGTTAACCTCAATTCGGGATAAGAGATGGAGTAACGTGTAAAAAATAGGTTTATTTCAAGTCTGCAATATCAAACTTGCATTTGTTTTGCTAACAAGGCGTATTGACGCGGCAATAACTGGCCTATAGTAAGTCGATACAACACGTAGAGCGTAACAAAAGGCTGGTTGATAACCGTTTATTCGCCAGAATTGAGGTTATTTATCCTCAACTCGAGTTAAGAGATGGGATTGGTTAACGATAAGCAATAAAAAAGGCGCCAAAGGCGCCTTATTAAAAATAATTGCAATGCAATTATTTTTTGCCAAGCATACCAAAACGCTTGTTGAACTTATCAATACGTCCGCCAGTATCAACAACTTTCTGAGTACCAGTGTAGAATGGGTGACATGCACCACATACGTCCAAGTGTAGGTTTTTACCTGCAGTTGAGTTCACTTTGATGATGTTACCACAACTACAAGTTGCAGTAATTTCAGCGTAATTTGGGTGGATACCTGTTTTCATTTGGGGTTACCTTAAATTGAAGGCCATGTCGCTCTCCCAACCCGAAGTTGAGCACCACATGCAGTTAATAACAATATGTTTTAGGCGCAAGATAATACAGTGTCTCATGTACACAAACAAGTAGAATTTCTAAACGATACTATGACTACCTATGCCTGCGTGCTAGAGCCTCGTAGGTAACTTGGGCCTCCGACGAATTTTGATATTGGTTCAATATCACCCTAGAGGGACATTTTAAACGGCTATCTGCCATCAGTAAGTAAATTTTATTATTTGCAAACGCATTCGGATTTGCATCATAAATCGCCAGCATTGCCCCGAAGACACTGATTTGCCATTGTCGATAGTAACGATCGGCAACACGCCATAACGTATCTTGTGGAGATTTATCAATTACACAGATTTTATCCTGTCCATCAGTCTGCATGCCTTTTTGCGCAGGGGCTGATGTCTTGGCTACTTTATTGACGGGTGTTGGCTGAGGCACTATTTGCGTTTTATCAATAATCGCTAATTGTTGATTACTTTCAGATGTTTTACTGTCGATTGAATTGATTGAGCCATTTGTTGATACCGGCTGAGTCGCGACAACCGATGTACTAACGGGTAACACCGGCGTTGGTACCACTTGAGACTGACCACCTTGAGTAGCCACTAAATTATCAAATATTACTTTATCTACAGCGACATCTTGATAGTACGAAAGCGTCTCCACTGATGGGCAGCGTAATGAGTTTCCTAATCGCAGTTGGCTAATATTATTTTGATGAAATGCTGATGGATTAGTTTGGTAAAGGGCAAGCATTGCGCCATAGAGGTTTGTATTCCATTGCTTGCGATAACGCACAGCAATTTTCCATAAGGTATCATCTGCTAACAAAGTGATCTGACATTGATCCACTCTCTTTTGCATTGGCGCATCTTGAGGTGATGCGATGGCCTTGGTATTTATTGACTTGGGTATCGATGTCGGTAATGCCGAAGGAGACTTCATCGTTTTTATGGCAACTGGCTGGTACTGATCCTGGACAATGGCTTGAGAGAATATAGATACCGGCGAATATTGCAGCCATTTAGCATTACTGTATTCAGATACAATAAGTGCTGCATCCGGATCGTGTATTTTTTCAGCACCGTTTAACACAAAGACATCACCATCGCGTCGTTCTACAGTAAGCTTTTCTAACACTATATTATTTTGATAAATTTGTCGTAAATAAAAAGTCAGCCGTGATAAATCATGTTGATCGGTTATGATTTGCACGGTTAGGTTAGGAGATTGTCCACTTTCAAATGGAATGGTATCAATACTGATATGACTGACTTGTGCAATAACCGTTGAAATACTATCAACAGCCAGTAATGCTAATATTGCTAGCACCTTAAAGCTTCTCATTAAATCAATCCTTTTGATTATAAATCGCTTCAACACAGCGCAAAATTACGCTGTAAAACCATGATATTTAATGCCCTTATACACTACTTCGCTTACTAACAGCACTGACTAATAATGTTCTTACACTAAGCTTATCTGGTTGTAATTTATTATTATTGTTTACTTTTCAACCTTAATAACTATAAGGATCAAAAGTATTCGCACGAACAACTATATAAATTAACACAATCAGCTGCAACCCATTACTGACAAACAAAAGTAAATACTCGATGGGTGATGCTGATTATCACTCTTTATGGTCAGCAAACTTATTTCTCGCCATGCTTCGCTTCAATCATCTCAAAGACTTTCTTGTCGAATGCTTTATTATTGTATTCCGCCAAAATAGCAGTTGATGGGCAATTCAATGGAACATCTTTCACTAATAAGTGAATTTTTTGCTTGGAAAAAGCCAGTAAATTAGTCTCAAAAATAGCTAGCATCGCACCATAAACACTCGTATGCCATTGTTCTTTATAACGGTTAGCGATTCGCCATAACGTGTCACTATTATCCCGTTCAATCAAACATCTCACCTGTTGAGCTGATTTAACGCTTGATGGTGCTGGTAGTGATGGCTCTTGAGCCAAGCGATGGTCAACTTGCCGCGTTTTGGGGGCACTAATAACAGGGGGGGTCGCAACTGGTGATGTTTGCTGATTATCAAGATTAGAGACTAAGGTTGCACTATTAACCGAATGCGGTGCATCAAAAACGGCCATTATCGCTAACGTCGCCACTCCTGCCGCAGTGTCTTGAGTAATCATTAACTGCGCATTTGGATCACTGACAACGTCTGTGCCACTAAGCTGAAATAAGAAGTGATTAATCCCTTGTACCGTTAACTTCTGCTGCTGAACGTTACCATCATCTAACTGACGAATATAAAAGCTTAGCCGCGACACATCATCATTTTGAGCCACCATATTGACTCTTAATCTGGCTACTTTATTCAATTCAAATTGACGACTATTGATACTGACATGATCCACTTGAGCCGTTACTGCAGCAATATTACCTAATAATCCAAAGACTATGATACCGACCTCAATAAGTCCTTTACGCATATATGTTGCCCTATCTCTTTGATGACACTTAGAGGTAAACTGATCAACAATCCACTATAAAATTGAAAAATGATGAAGCCTTATGCCCGTGTTTGTTGAAGTCGCCTTACCCGTCCCCTTGCGCAGAAACTTTAGTTATCGCGTAAAAGAGCAACATCAAGCGGGATTGCAAATAGGTCTTAGAGTTAAAGTCCCTTTTGGCCCTCAACAACTCATCGGCCTAATTACCGCTATTAATGATAGCTGTGACTTGGCACCGCAACAAATTAAATCTGTCACTGCAGTACTTGATGAAGCCCCATTGCTACCTGATTCGCTCTATAAATTAACCCTATGGGCCGCCAGGTATTACTTTACCACTCAAGGACAAATGCTCAGCCAAGCGCTGCCAGTTGCATTGCGAAAAGGCCTAGACGCTGCACCGCAGGCGGTGATTGAATATCATTTAAGCCAACAAGGACGCAATGCTGATTCTAGCGTATTAAAACGTGCCCCAGCACAAAAAAAACTGTATGAGTTATTGCTGGCCAACTCAATTAGCCACGATGAATTCATCACCCAACAATTAAGCAAACCTGCGCTAAAGGCATTAGAACAAAGAGAGTGGATTGAACGGCAGCAAAAAGTGCTCAGCCATGATTTAAGTTGGCGTCAACAGCTGATCATGAATGAATCACCCCATAAGCTTAACAAGCAACAAGCCGTCGCGGTGTCGGTGCTAACGCAACAACAAGGGTTTCATTGCACCTTATTAGAAGGGATTACTGGCTCAGGTAAAACCGAAGTCTACCTAACCTTGCTTGAGACTATTTTACAACAAGGCAAACAAGCACTCATTCTTGTTCCGGAAATTGGCTTAACCCCGCAAACCATTAATCGCTTTAAACGCCGTTTCGAAGTCAATGTTGCGGTGATCCACTCAGGACTAACCGATAATCAACGACTTGAGGCTTGGCGGCAAGCGCGTGTGGGCGAAGCGGCAATTATCATTGGTACTCGCTCAGCACTCTTTACGCCGATGGCCTACCCTGGATTAATTATTCTGGATGAAGAGCATGACAGTAGCTTTAAACAACAGGAAGGAGTGCGCTATCACGCCCGTGACTTAGCGGTAATGCGCGGACACCTTGAAGATATCCAGGTGGTTTTAGGGTCGGCGACACCATCGTTAGAAACCTTACAAAATGCATTATCAGGACGCTATCATCACCTTGAACTGAGCGAACGTGCCGGTGCGGCCCAAAAGGTCAAGCAAGGTATTGTCGATATTACTTCGCAGCCACTAAAAGCAGGTATGTCTTCATCATTGATTAATGAAATGCGTATGCACCTTGACGCGGGTAATCAGGTGCTTCTGTTTTTAAACCGCCGTGGATTTGCTCCCGCCTTGCTGTGCCATGAATGTGGTCACTTACATGAATGCGATCGCTGTGATGCCTTTTTTACCGTCCATCAAGGCTTAAATGAAATATGTTGTCATCACTGCGGCAATCAATATGCTATCCCACGCCAATGCCATCAATGTGGTAGCACCATGCTAATGGGTCACGGCTTAGGCACCGAACAGCTAGAACAAGAATTAATCAAACTGTTTCCCAAACACCCCGTTGTGCGTATTGACCGAGACACCACGCGAAAAAAGGGCTCACTAGAGCAGCAGTTGCAGGGAATTTATATGGGAAAATATAAAATCCTTGTCGGCACGCAGATGCTCGCAAAAGGCCATCATTTCCCAGATGTGACCTTAGTCGGATTACTTGATGTTGACGGCGCATTATTCAGTGCTGACTTTCGTGCACCAGAACGTTTTGGCCAGCTATATACTCAAGTATCGGGCCGTGCTGGCCGCGCAGACAAACCCGGTAAAGTGCTACTGCAAACCCATCAAAGTGATAACCCCATTTTACGTGATTTATTGAAACGCGGTTATGGTGAGTTCGCTCGCAGTCAGCTAAAAGAACGCCAACAAGCATTATTACCACCCGCATGGCACATGGTGTTAATTCGTGCAGAAGCGCATTTAGCAGAAGATGCTGATGCTTTTTTAGCCCGAACCAGTGAACTATTACCACAAGATAAGGACTTTGAAATCATTGGCCCAATTCCGGCCCCCCTTGATCGCAAAGCAGGCAAATATCGACGCCAATTAATACTGCAAGCCAAGAGTAGGCAGCGTTTACAAACTGAATTTGAACGGGTATTAACCCAAATTGAACAAATACCTGAAAGTAAGCGTTGTCGTTGGAGTATCGATCGTGATCCACAGGATTTGATGTAATTAAACAGCAACATTGCTGGGTTAACCGACCTTATATATGACTTAAACTTCACTTAGGTTAGTATTCAATACAAAAAAACCCATATTTCCGTTAAAGCAGATAGCAATCACACCCCATAAACGGCTAAAATATGCGGTTCCGTCATGTCATTCATTTAACGAATTAGTGCAAGTAAAAGCCCATGAAATCACATATTGAATCTTTACTAGAACAAACCATCGAATCCTTCAAACAACAAGGAATTGTGCCAGCTGATTTTCAAGCTCGCATTCAGGTCGATCGCACTAAAGATAAAAGTCATGGTGACTTAGCGACTAACCTTGCAATGATGCTGACCAAAGTGGCTAAGAAGAACCCTCGCGAATTAGCACAACTGATTATTGACACCTTGCCGGCATCATCTTATGTGGCCAAAGTGGAAATTGCTGGCCCAGGTTTTATTAACTTTTTCATTGATGACAATGCCCTCGCCAACCAACTGCAAAATGCATTGGATGATGCGCATTTAGGCATCACACTGCCGGCTAAGCAAACCATCGTTGTTGACTATTCATCGCCAAACTTAGCCAAAGAAATGCACGTAGGTCACTTACGTTCTACCATTATTGGTGACAGCGTGGTGCGTGCGCTCGAGTATTTAGGTCATAACGTCATTCGCCAAAACCACGTAGGCGACTGGGGCACCCAATTCGGTATGCTACTGGCGTTAATGGAAGAGTTACGCGCAGCCAATGGCGAACAAGCCAAAATGGAATTGTCTGACTTAGAAAGTTTTTATCGTGCGGCCAAGGTACGTTTTGATGAATCAACCGAATTTGCCACCCGGGCACGCCAACTGGTCGTCGCGCTTCAATCGGGTGATGAATACTGCAATAAATTATGGCGCGAGTTTAACGACATATCATTAAGCCACTGCCATGATGTATATAAGCGTTTAGGGGTTAGCTTAACCCGTGCCGATGTTCACGGCGAAAGTGCCTATAATGCAGACTTAGCTCAAGTGGTTCACGATCTTGATGCACAAGGTTTATTAGTCGAAAGCAATGGCGCTAAAGTGGTATTCCAAGAAGCCTTTCGCACCAAAGAGGGTGAACCTCTGCCTGTTATTATCCAAAAAGCGGATGGGGGTTATTTATATGCCACCTCAGATCTTGCCGCCATGCGTTATCGCTCAAACGTACTAAAAGCCGATCGCGCCTTGTACTTTGTCGACTTACGCCAAGCATTACATTTTCAACAAGTGTTTAGTCTTGCTAAGTTAGCCAAATTTGTTCGCCCAGAAATGTCACTCGAGCACACGGGCTTTGGCACCATGAATGGCGCGGATGGACGCCCTTTTAAAACCCGTTCTGGTGGTGTGGTTAAATTAGTTGATTTACTTGACGAAGCCGATGTCCGCGCACTTGAGCTGGTTCGCAGCAAAAATCCAGATATGGATGAAGCCACACTGACTGAAATTGCACGCGTAGTGGGGATAAGCTCAGTCAAATATGCAGATTTGTCCAAAAACCGTAGCAGTGATTACATTTTCAGTTTCGAGCAAATGCTCAGCTTTGAAGGTAATACCGCACCTTATCTATTATATGCCTACACCCGTGTCGCCGGTATTTTCAAGCGTGCTGAAGATATTGATCTTAGCCAAGCTAAGATTGTGCTTGAGCATCAAAAAGAAAAAGACTTAGGCACTAAACTGGCGCAGTTTGGTGAAGTATTAGCCCGCATGACCGACAAAGGTTTACCGCATGTATTGTGCGGCTATCTTTATGAGCTTGCGAGCGAGTTTTCGAGTTTTTATGAAGCTTGTCCTGTGCTTGCTGCCGAAACCGAGACTGAAAAACAGAGCCGTTTATTACTTTCACAATTAACCGCAAAAACGTTAAAAACGGGCTTATCGCTACTTGGCATTGAAACCCTAGAGCGGATGTAATTATGAGTCGTGACTACGCAAATCGCAAACCTCGTGCGGGCACTAAAGCCCGCGCGCCACAACGAAAAAAAGCACCTAAGGGCCCTTTTCCCTATTTGACTTTTTTTGTGATACTCACATTACTCATCGGTTTTGGCTATTTCTTATGGTCCATTAATGGCAGCTCCGACTCATCCGTCGTGACCGAGCCCGTTCAGCAACCGAAAACGAAAACGGTGCAAACTTCGACTGCAGAAGATCCTAAAAAAGTCATCAAGACAGATCCCAATGCACTGCCACCTAAGCCACAGGAAGAGTGGACTTATCTGGAAGAACTTGAAAACAAACAAGTTGAAATAGACTTGCCGCAGTCAGGCGTTGTGTCCAGCGGCATCTATCAAATGCAATGTGGATCATTTAGGAAAGAGTCGCAAGCAAATGAAATGAAAGCCAGAATAGCCTTCCAAGGCGTAGAGGCACAAGTGCGCCGCAGTGAGGGAAGCAACGGATTGTGGTTTCGCGTGGTATTAGGGCCTTTTCCTAACAAACGCGATGCAGAAAATAACCGCCACAAAATGCAACGAGCGGGTTTAAATGGCTGCATACTTTTGTCGTTGGACTAACGCTAGCTATCGGTTATAAAGCATAAATCTCCTAGCCCTGTCCACTCGAACAGGGCTTTTTATTACGTATCTCTTGATATCTGTCATTTTGTCCCCATATCCATTTTATCAATCAACAATTGCATTCACCCTAATCACCCGTTGATGTATTAGTAAAGAGGATTTAACGTGACTACTATCGTATCCGTACGCCGCAATAATCAAGTTGTCATCGCTGGTGATGGCCAAGTGTCTCTAGGCAATACCGTGATGAAAGGTAATGCACGTAAAGTGCGCCGCCTATACCACAATAAAGTCTTAGCCGGTTTTGCTGGCGGTACTGCCGATGCATTTACGCTTTTTGAGCGATTTGAAGCTAAGCTTGAAATGCATCAAGGCCATTTATTAAAGTCTGCTGTCGAATTGGCCAAAGATTGGCGCACCGACAAAATGCTGCGCAAACTCGAAGCCATGCTGGTCGTGGCAGACACTGAATCATCATTAATTATTACCGGTAATGGCGACGTTGTTGAACCTGAACATGATTTGATTGCAATTGGCTCTGGCGGAAACTATGCCCATGCATCTGCTTTAGCATTACTGCAAAATACCGAGTTAAGCGCCGAAGAAATCGCAGAAAAATCACTGACGATTGCTGGCGACATTTGTGTATTCACCAACCAATTTAAAACTATCGAAAAGTTAGACTACTAATTCGAGCGTAAAGATAAGGAACCGTTATGTCTGAAATGACACCTCGTGAAATTGTTCACGAACTAGACTCGCATATCATCGGCCAACAAAATGCCAAACGCTCGGTTGCAGTCGCTCTTCGTAATCGCTGGCGCCGTATGCAATTAGAGCCGGCGCTTCGTCATGAAGTGACCCCAAAAAATATTTTAATGATTGGCCCTACAGGCGTAGGTAAAACTGAAATCGCCCGTCGTTTAGCCAAATTGGCTAACGCACCCTTTATTAAAGTTGAAGCCACAAAATTTACTGAAGTCGGCTATGTCGGTAAAGAAGTTGAACAAATCATCCGAGATTTGACTGACTCCGCGGTGAAAATGACCCGCGAACGTCAAATGAAAAAATGCCGTCATCGCGCCGAAGAAATGGCCGAAGAGCGTATTCTAGATGCGCTATTACCTAAGCCAAAAGATGACTGGGATACCGACAAAAAAGATAACTCTACCACCCGTCAGGTTTTCCGTAAAAAACTACGCGAAGGTCAACTCGACGACAAAGAAATTGAAATCGAAATTGCGGCTCCTCAAGTTGGAGTTGAAATTATGGCACCGCCAGGCATGGAAGAAATGACCAATCAGTTACAAGGCTTATTTCAAAATCTTGGTCAAAGTACTTCTAAGCATAAAAAGCTTAAAATTAAAGATGCTTACAAACAGTTAGTTGAAGATGAAGCCGCTAAGCTGGTCAATCAAGAAGACTTAAAAGAGCAAGCCATCGAGCTTGTTGAGCAAAATGGTATTGTGTTTTTAGACGAAATCGACAAGATTTGTCGGCGCGGCGAAAGCTCTGGCCCCGATGTATCACGTGAAGGGGTACAACGTGACTTACTGCCATTAGTGGAAGGCTGCACTGTTAACACTAAGCATGGCATGGTGAAAACTGACCATATTTTGTTTATTGCTTCTGGTGCATTCCAGATGTCAAAACCGTCTGATTTAATCCCAGAACTTCAAGGCCGTTTACCGATTCGAGTTGAATTGGACGCCCTTACCGCTGCTGATTTCAAGCGTATTTTAACCGAACCTTATGCTTCGCTTACGGAGCAATATATTGCCTTAATGGCGACGGAAGGTGTAACCGTTACCTTTGAAGCGTCGGGTATTGAACGAATCGCAGAAGCCGCATGGCAGGTCAATGAGCGCACTGAAAATATTGGTGCTCGGCGTTTGCATACCGTGATGGAAAAATTGATGGAAGAGATTTCTTATGATGCCTCTGAAAAATCAGGTTCGACGTTTGTCATTGACGCTAAGTATGTTAATGACCATCTTGATACCTTAATACAAGATGAAGACTTAAGCCGCTTCATTTTATAGAGATGGCCCATAGTTAACCGTCAGTAAGTGTGATAAATCACGCTATATTTGCCTGTTATCACCCTCTTGCCATAGCAACTATTGAGTGATTAGTGCCACAATGGACTAATCACTTTTTTTGTGCAGGAAATACCATGACTCAATCAACGCCCACTGTGACCGGCATTAAGCTTAAACGTCAATCCAAGTTATTAGAAGTCACTTTCGATAACAGCCAAACCTACAACATCAGCTGTGAAATGCTACGGGTATTCTCACCCTCAGCAGAAGTGCAGCGTCATGGCAACCCAATATTAGTTACCCATAAGAAAGCCGTCAATATCACAACCCTCGAACCGGTTGGACATTACGCCGTTAAAATCATCTTTGATGATGGTCATGACACAGGCTTGTATTCTTGGAAGGTGCTACATAACTTATGCAGTAATCAAACTGAATTATGGCAACAGTATTTAGCCAGATTACGGGCAGAAAAAGGCTCGCGCGAACCAATGATTGATATGAATATTAAGTATTCATAACCTTGTTTTAACAATGGCCTACGGCCATACCTGCTTTTTCAAACTTCGTTTGAATTAACATCGCAAGGTTCCACCCTGTACGGGCCAAAAGCTTGTTTAAGATATGGCCTGCGGCCACTAACGTCGTGGCGCCATGGTCAATGATGTTCCCGACATCAAAATGACATTTTCCATATCCATATGGGTCAGATTCCAGTGAACAACCCTGTACACCGAAAGCTAGCCTGACTCTGATAGGTAGCACTGAAGCACATGGATGTGCTTGAAAGGCCTGTCAAACTCACGCATTCTTTTATAAAAAGTCTTCAACGGCCTCTGTTCAGAGTTGAATCTATCCCTTTTAAAATCAGAATAACTAACTCATTTATGCACCAAAGCTTGTTTAGGCTATGGCCTGCGGCCACTAACGTCGTGGCGCTTCACC
>TARA_R110000851_G_scaffold117451_5_pt1 | contig 57357 bp, 59 predicted proteins | sample TARA_R110000851 | Tara Oceans TARA_R110000851 (sample SAMEA4397627) | marine metagenome | biome: Polar Biome; feature: [DCM] deep chlorophyll maximum layer (ENVO:01000326); material: water (ENVO:00002006), including particulate matter (ENVO:01000060) such as... | depth 17 m
TTATGAATAAGATATCTGATAAGAAAAATAAAAAGCGCATCAAGCGCAAGAAGCACAATAAAAAAAATGCCTCAATTAGAGATTCTGCTAAAAAGAAATTGGCTTATTTAGAAAAAGCAATACAGTCTTTTCCAGAGTCATGCTCTTCATGCAATAAAGAGTTCATGTCTACAGAAGGAAATCTAGATGCTTGGACCATTACAACAATCTCAGGTACCTTAAGTTTATTTTGTGAGAGCTGTAAATCTAATGTTCCGACCTAAGATAGTTTCTAAAAATATCAAAACACTTTTCTTGTTTTCTAAAATCAATTTATGTCTTATCATTATTAATTTTTTAGCCTTAGGTTTCTTCATTTTAACTTGATATTTCCTTCACATTCCTTGATCATTTGATACTTATAACCGAATCAAGGAGAGAAAAATGTCAGGGATGGATGAGGTTTTACTAAAATTAGCTCAAATCGACGGCGCAATTCAGAATTCTTCAATTCTAAACGGAGGTTTTGACGCATTAGCTGAAGATATAAAAGATGTTCGTGCTGATTTGCATGATGTCAAAAGCAGCTTGCAAGAAATTAAAGATACAGTTAATCATCCTGATACTGGCGTTATCTCTAGGATAAGAGATCTAGAATCTGAGCAGTCTAGAAGAATGCCTCTTCTTGATAAGTTTAATACTATGGGAATTAGATATGATGATCTTCTTCCTTGGCGAGATGACACAGAAAAAAGGTTAGATCATCTCATTGTTCAAAATACTCAATTAGAAAACTGGCAGAGAACTGCTTCGAAACTTATATGGATCCTGGGCGGTACAGTTGGCTCTTTACTCGTTAAAATGCTCTGGGAAGTAATGTTTAAGGTATAATATGAGCACTTTTACAGAACACAAAAGCATAGCCGACAGATCAGCAACAGATCGAGCTCGTCACAAAAAAAAGATAGACAAAGCGCTCAAAGAAGGTATTAGAGAAATCGTTGCTGACGAATCAATAATTGGTCAAGACGGCAACAAAAAGATTAAGATTCCAGTTAAAGGAATCAAAGAGTATCAATTTGTTTACGGAGATAATTCTAAAAAGGTAGGTGGCGCGCAAGGTAAAGACATTAGAAGAGGTCAAAAAATTGCAGACGCTAAACAAAAACAAAAAGGTAAAGCTCAAGGTGACAAAGCAGGAAATAAAAGCGGCGAAGAGCATTATGAAGTCGAAGTCACTCTAGAAGAGCTAGCAGAGCATTTATTCGCTGATCTTGAACTACCAGACCTTGAAAGAAAAAAATTCAAATTTATTGCTTCTGATGCGTACAGAAGAAAAGGTCATAGACCTTATGGAATCAGACCTAGGCTTTCAAAGAAAGAGACGCTTAAGAATAAAATTAGAAGGAAGAAGATCGCCAAAAAATCAGGAACTTTCAAAGAAGAAGACGGAGAAAGATTTCCTTTTCATGACTCTGATTTAAAATATAAGCATTTTCAAAATCAACCTGTTGAGATCAGTTCAGCAGTAATATTTTTTATTATGGATGTCTCAGGATCAATGAGTACTGAGAAAAAATATATTGCAAGAAGCTTCTTTTTCCTTCTTTATCAATTCTTAAAGCACAAATATGATAACATAGAAGTTGTTTTTGTTGCACATACAGTAGAAGCAAAAGAAGTTTCTGAAGAAGACTTTTTTAAATTATCTCCAAGCGGCGGAACATTTATATCTCCTGCTCTAGATCTGGCTCTAAATGCAATTGATAAAAGATATCACCCACAAAATTGGAATATATACTCATTTCATTGTTCTGATGGAGATAACTGGGCTGAAGATGAGGAAAAAGCAATAAAATCTAGTTTGGCGCTTAAAGAAAAATGTCAACTTTACGGATATTGTGAAATAGATCCTGATGGAAGAAACGTTCAATGGAGATCTAGTCCTTATTCTAGAACTTATGAAAATTATGAACCTCATGCTGATGATAAATTTAAGCTTCTTCTTTTAAACTCTCCAAAAGATATATGGCCAGCATTTAAAAAACTATTTGGCGGAGAAAGGGACTAAGATGACTTGGACTTTTGACGAATTAAAAATGTGGGATGATAAAATATGCAAAATTGGCGAAAAATACAATTTAGACTGGTTTCCCATTGATTATGAAATAATTGATTATCATGAGATGATTGGCGCAATGGCATATACAGGAATGCCAACTCATTATCATCACTGGTCTTACGGAAAATCTTTTGAAAGAACTCACCAGCTTTATAACTTAGGCATGGAAGGTTTACCTTATGAGATGATAATCAATTCCAATCCTAGCATATCTTATTTAATGACTGAAAATCCAATGTCGACACATGTTCTAACAATGGCACACTGTGTGGGACACTCTGATTTCTTTAAGAACAATAGAATGTTTCGCCATACAAATCCGGATAACGTAATATCTAAATTTAAAAATGCCGCAAAAAGAGTAAGTAAATATGTTGAAAATCCTGCTATAGGCATAGATGCCGTCGAGCATATATTAGACGCAGCACATGCCTTAAAATATCAAATGTCTAGAGAGTTTAATGTTAAAAAACTCAACCCAGCACAGCAAAGAAAAAAATATCTTAAGATTCTAAATGACAACCCGGATAATCTTCCTGAAGGGTTTGATATTAATAAATTTCCGATAGAAAGAGACTACAGTGTTCTTGAGTTTATCAGAGATAATAGTAGAAATTTAGAGGACTGGGAAAGAGACCTTATTTCTATAGTAGCAGATGAAGGAAAATATTTTATTCCTCAAGCTATGACAAAAATTATGAATGAAGGCTGGGCATCTTTCTGGCATTATAAAATTCTTCACGAGCTTGACATCTCTCAGGAATATCACATGAGTTTTCTCAAGCTTCATAATCAAGTAATAAGACCTATTGTCGGTAGATTAAATCCTTACCATTTAGGTTTTACTATATTTAATTGGATTGAGAAAAATCTAGGCCTTGATCATTGCTTTATTGCTCGATCAAGTCATAATGACGAATCATTTATAAGAACTTATCTAAATGAAGAAATTTGCAGAGATTTAAATCTATTTACATATTCTAAAAAAAGAACAGAATGGTCAATTGACGATATCGCCGATGACGATGGCTGGAAAAGCGTAAGAGAAGAGCTAATAAGAAATGTCGGTTTAGGAAGCTTGCCGCAAATTTACATTGAAAAGGTTGAAAAAAACCACACACTTATTTTAGGCCATGACCATGACGGAAGAGACCTAGACTTAAATTATGCAGGAAAAGTTTGTGAACATATAGTTGATCTCTGGGGAGATGATGTTAAATTGTTTACAATTATTGAAGATGAGCCCTTCGAAATTTGATCATTTTTCCAGTTTGCTTTAATATTTAAATACGTGTGCATCAATTTCACCTATAACGAGGAAATAAAATAATGTCGAAAACAGACTTTAAGAAACTGATTCAAGACCAGAGAAAAAACAAAAAAGCTAAAAAGTTTACTGGGACTTTTTTAGACTATCTTTCACTCCTTGAAAACGGAGATACTAAAGTAAGACTAGCTCATAAAAGACTTTATGATTCAATTGTCAAATCAGGCATAGAAACATTAGACGAAAATGATCCTAGGTGTAGAAAACTATTTGGCGGTGAAAAAACAAGAGTTTATAGCTATTTTAAGGACCAGTTCTTTGGAATGGAAAATTCATTATCAAAGATAATGAGATATCTAAGGTCAGCTTCTCTAAAAGGTGAAGAAAGCCGTCAGGTTTTACTTCTTCTAGGGCCAGTTGGCGCAGGCAAATCAGCCCTTATGGAACATATCAAAGCTGCCCTTGAGGATTCTGAAGAAGTTTACCATCTTGATGGTTGTCCAATTAGAGAAGAGCCGCTTCATTTACTCCCTAGATCTTTAAGGCCTCAGTTTGAAGAACTTCTAGGTATTAGTATCGAAGGTGACTTATGCCCAGTATGCAGACATCGTCTTTTAAATGAATTCAATGGGGAATATGAAAAATTTCCTGTAAAAACTTCTTCTTTCTCTGCTAGAGGTCGAAGAGGCGTCGGTGTAGTTCCTCCTGTTGATGCAAACACACAAGATACATCAATTCTTATTGGCAGTGAAGACATATCTAAGCTTGATATCTATCCAGAAGATGACCCTAGAGTAATGTCACTTAACGGTGCATTCAATGTAGGAAACAGAGGTATTGTTGAATTTGTAGAGGTTTTCAAAAATGAAATTGAATTCCTTCATACAATGATTACAGCAACTCAAGAGAAGAATGTTCCTTCTCCAGGCAAAGGCCCAATGATTTATTTTGATGGTGTTATTCTTGCACACTGCAATGAAGCAGAATGGAATAAGTTTAAATCAACACATACAAACGAAGCAATTTTAGATAGAATTGTAAGAGTTAACGTACCCTACTGCTTAGAGCTTGACCAAGAATCAAGAATTTACCAGAAGTTGATTAAGCACAGTGATTTTGATGCTCATATTGCTCCTCATACAATTGAAGTTGCATCTATGTTCTCTATTATGTCTAGGTTAAAGCCTTCAAATAAAGTAGAGCCGTTGGTAAAAATGAAAATTTATAACGGTGATGCTATTATTGAAAAGGGAAGAGTTAAAAAAGTAGACATTAAAGATCTTCGAGAAGAAGCTAGAGATGAAGGCATGACAGGAATCTCAACTAGATTTATTATGAAAGCAATTGATGCTGCAATATCTGATTCTGATAAAAATATGGTTACGCCTATCTCAATAAGAGACGCACTTATCAAGCAAGTAAAAGATCAAATTGTCAACGAAGAAGCTCGAGAAAGATATCTTCAATATCTCCAAAAAGATCTTCATGAAGAGTATCTTAGAATACTTGAAAAAGAGATAACAAAGGCATTTGTATCAGCATATGAAGAACAAGCGGAATCGCTTTTTGATAATTACTTAGATCATGCAGAGGCATATGTCAATAAAACAGGCGTTAAAGATAACGTAACTAGAGAAGAGATGGAGCCAGATGAAAATTTTATGGCTTCGATCGAAGAAAACATTGGTATTACAGGTTCTTCTAGAGATGGATTTAGAGCTGACGTCACTTCATATATGTTCTCACTTATGAGAGCAGAAAAGAAAATTGACTGGAAAGCATACGGCCCGCTTAAAGAAGCTATTGAAAACAAACTAATGGCTTCAGTAAAAGATCTTTCTAGAATTGTAACTAAGTCAAAGAGCAGAGACAAGAAACAGCAGGGTAAGTACAATGAAATGGTCCAGACCCTAATTGATGAATATGGTTACAATGAAGATTCTGCTGAAGAAATAATCAAATTTGCTTCAAACAACTTGTGGCGCGATAGCTAAGTTAAATTTATTGAATAGACATGTTATAATGAACTTATGGTTCACACAAAGTCTATAAGTCGATCAAATTTCTCTAAATCACTAAGTAGCTTCTTAGAAAGACTTAGGAAGTGCTGCGTAGATTCACAGAATAACTCTCTGTACTTTGCGGATGATAACACACCTGTTATATCAAAGTACTCATTCAATACCATTAGAATGCTACCTGTTAACTCTAGAGAAGAAAACGTATTCAAGCAAATTATTGTTGATTACTTAATTAAGAGCGAAAAAATATCCGGATTTTCTGCAGATATTTTTTTAAATTACTTGTTGGACCTAATATCTTCTTCTAAAAACCCTAGTAGTGATGCCAGAAAAAATACAGAATTAATCAAAGCACAGATTAATAGTAATCTTACTAAGCCAGAAATTGGTGATTTAAGAAATTTTCTTGATTTAAATTTTGACAATCTCTACAGTAGAGCAGTTTTTGAATCATTGAATGTATTTGGCTTAAATGGAAAGATAGAAATTAAAAGAAAAAAGTGTGACAAGGTTGTTTCTGAGATAACAAAGGGTTACACATTTAATTGTATTCCTGATGAGAATCTAATCTATCTTTCAAAAGGAAGATACGAAAGAGAGAACGTTAAGTGCTTTGTCATCGACGGCATAATCGAAAAAGTATCAGAAATAGATAAAATCTTAAATCATGCTGCTTCAAATTCTGAGCCAATTGCTTTGTTTTGCAGAGGCTACTCTGAAGAAGTCTTATCTACAATTATGACAAACAACATCAGGGGGACAATAGACGTTCTCTTGGTATCATCAAAAATTGATGAAAATTCTGCTAATGATTTAGCTGATATTTGTTTTTGCACTGGCTCTAAGTTTTATTCTGTTTTTTCTGGCGATTTAATTACTTCAATCAACCCTGAGGAAAGCAATTCTGTCGTAGATAGAATTATTGCAACTCCTAATAAAATTATTATTAATAATGAAAAAACAAAGCACATAGTCAAAAAACATGTCTCAGATATGATTACAAAAAATCAAGATTATCTAGAAGCTGATTATTATAAAAGAAGAATTACAAACTTAACTGGTCACACATGTACTATTTATGTACCTGAAAAAGACGAGCAAAAAAACGTATTTATGACATCAAATTTTGATATGGTTCTCAGGGTCTCAAAGTCTGTAATATCAAAAGGCCTTATTAGTCCTGACCTTTTCACAAAAGATAAAAATATTATCTTTCCAAGTATTGAATCCTATTCTAATATGATTCCTGCAGAAAGCTTTTATGTAGGGGTCGAAATGGCATGCCGATGCTTTGAAAATATTTCAAAAATTGAAAAAATAATATCTATTGATGATTAGTGTTTACTTTTGGAAATCTATTAATTAGAATCGCCTAGTAGATTGGAGTCTATAATGAGTTTAGAAAAAGATGTTTCGTTTAGTGTGAAAACACTTGTTGACAATATTAAAGCAACAGTCCAGAACAACCTTAATGAAGCTGTTCAAAAAGGAATGATAACCCTTGAAGACAATAAAGTTGAGGGTGTTAATCGGCTAGTTCAAAGTTCAATTGATCAAGCCTTTGTAACAGGTACTGAGCTTTTGACAAATACTTTGTCTTCATACACAAGAGAAATGAACAAAGCTTCAAAAGCTAAGGCTAAGACAAAAGCTAAAAAGTAGAAAAATGCAAGGCTTAAAGCATTTAGTGCAGTGCCACTGTATTCTACCACAATATAGAAAAATGAAAGATCCAGTCTTTCATAAATTTGTTGTATTTTCTACTATTGACAATAATGATAATGTTGAACCTAAAAATGTTCAATGTAATAATTGCGGCGTAATACACAAGGTTTTTGATATTTGCAAAAGTGAAATTCTGCACAGTAAAGAAGATTTAAAAACTCTTATAAGTAAAAAAGACATTCAGATGATGCTACCAAACAAGCTTTCTGAAATCCTTGATTCTTATGATGTTGATCTTCCAACATGGGAGCAAGCGCATTTCATTATTAAAAATAAGCTTTGGAATAGTCAAATTTTAATAAGTAGAGATGAGACTGATTATGAAGAAACAGGCAAAGTTTTAAAAATTATCAATCTAAATGATTTTGTAATAGACGTGCAGACCACACAAAAGTATATTGGAGATTTTGAAAATGAGTGATATAAAAAAATATGGCAAGACCAACACAGAGCAATGGGCACAATCACTTTCTAAGTCAAGAGATATTGTTCAAGAAATAATGAATTTTGGCGTTAACCAAAGCCAGATACATCAAATAATAAATCTTTTATCTCTTGAGCTTGAGAACCTAGATCATATGAAATCTTATGTAAAAGTCTATAAAGAAGTTACAGAAAATAAGGTTGAAGGCTCGCAAAGCACAACTAAGCTAATACTAGATAGCTAAATCTTTTTTATCGAAATATTTACTCTTGATTGGTAGAGATAAATGAGAGTAAATAAAATTCTAAGTAGTAAAATTTGGGACACAGTCTGCGATGACAATGACTGTGGTGTTTTTTCTGTTGAGCTCAAACCAGAAGTTCGAAAAATTCTTCTAAAAATAGCTTACGAATTTATTCTATCACTTGATACGAAAACACCGATTGTTGACATAATCTTCACGGGATCAATGGCAAATTATAATTACGGTAAACAAAGCGATATTGATTTACATATTCTTTATGACTTTGACAAAGTTAACGATGATCAAGACTTAGTTAAGAAATTTATGGATTCAAAAAGAAGAATATGGAACTCAAATCACAATTTAAAAGTGTATGGACATGATGTTGAGCTTTACCCACAAGATTCAAAAGAACCCCATCACTCAACTGGTGTGTTCTCAGTTCTAAAAAATAAATGGGAAATAGTTCCAGAAAGAACTGATCCTATGGTCGATGAAGACAGAATTACTAAAAAAACTGATGAGCTGATGAGTAGAATTGACGACATCACTGGAATAGAAAATAAAATTACAGGATTAAGAAACCTAAAAGATAAAATAATGGTTATGCGACGAGTTGGCCTTGAAAGAGAAGGTGAGTTTTCTGAAGAAAATCTTGTCTTCAAAAACCTGAGAAACTCTGGATACATAGGAAAATTAAACGATATTATTAAAAGTGAATATGATGATTCACTAAGCCTAATTTAACATTGAAAGGAAATTAGCATGAGCAATACGATTATAGAAAAATGGGAAGAACTTAAAGTTCTTGTTGAGACTCTTGAGCTTGATGTTCATAAGAATGCTCACGGAAACAAGAGCGCAGGAACAAGAGCTAGAAAAGGTCTTAGACTTCTAAAGACTGCAGCGAGCGATCTAGTTAAGGTTTCCTTGGACAGTGGAAAAGAATAGTCTTTGATGGGGCCGACACGGCATCGACGTGGTCGGATATTGAGGTGATGCAAGTCCTGGAGGTGCCCGGCCAGGTAAAAAGGCACAAAATAATAATCGCAAACGACGATTTTGATACATACGCACTCGCTGCTTAAAAACCAGTAGATGCATGAGGTGGCAACAACCGATAAACAGAAAGTTGTTTTTTTAAGGTTTGCTTATTCCTTTTAAAAATAAGCATTTTTTTTGAGATGTGCTTGCTGGAGCCAAAAACCAGCTAAACTTGTAAATGAATCCCTGCAATTAAAGGTTGCGGACGCGGGTTCGATTCCCGCCGGCTCCACCACTGTACTTAGAACATTGCTCTATAGAGTGATATTTATTTAAGATCGCTCTTTATCTTATTGAAGATATTTTTTTCGATCTGACAAATTCTCATTCTAGTGAGGTTGAAAATGTCCCCTACTTCTTGCAAAGTTCTCGGTCCTGATTTTGCTGCAAGTAAAACACAATTATTTGAGTTTTTACAATTTATCCAGTTTTTACAGCCTTGCTCTAGGCAAGGTTTTTTCATAAGTTCGTGCGCTTCGAAGCAGCTTATATTGTCTTTGTTCATATTTTTTAAAGTTAGGTACTCATTTTGAAGAAAACATTTGTTTTAGATACTAATGTCTTGCTCTATGATTCTGAGTGTATTTTTTCCTTCACCGATAATAATATTGTGATTCCTCTAATTGTTTTAGAAGAACTAGATCAAAAAAAGAATCGTCAAGATGAGATAGGAAGAAATGCCAGAAAATCTTCTAGATATCTAGATGAGCTTAGAGAGCAAGGAAGCTTACAAGAAGGTGTGAATCTAAGGTCTGGAGGAATACTAAAGATACTTCCAAAAGATCAAATTAAAAATTTTGACAACGTAATATTCTCTGATTTAGATCCTGAGAAACCTGATAGCATTATTATAGCCACAGCTAAAAGCCTTCAAGATTCTAATGAGGATCCAGTTATTCTTGTAACAAAAGATATCAATGTTAGAGTGATATGTGATGCCATAGGAGTAAAATGTGAAGACTATAAGAAACATAGAGTTGTTTCTAATGCTGAAACTCTATACTCTGGAGTTCAAAGAATTGACATAGAACAAAATGTAGTAGATGAATTTTATTCTACAAAGAGCTTGTCAATTCCTGACCAGTTTAATGATTACAACTTGTACCCAAACCAATTTCTAGTACTTAAGGACAAAACATCAGGTCAGCAGTCAATAATATCTAGATTCAAAGGCTGGAATCAAAATTTAACTCCACTTATAGAAGCAAAACCCACGTGGGGATTGACTCCTAGAAACAAGGAACAAAAATTTGCATTAGACATACTTTTTGACGACTCGATTAAATTAGTTACGCTAGTAGGAAAAGCCGGCACCGGCAAGACGCTTTTAGCAATTTCCTCTGCTTTACAGCAAACCCTAGAGCCTACAAATAAAAAATATAAAAAAGTTGTTATATCTAGGCCAGTTCAGCCTGTCGGAAAAGATATTGGTTTCTTGCCCGGCACTCTTGAAGAGAAAATGGATCCCTGGATAGCCCCTATAAAAGATAATCTAAAATTTCTTTTCAATAATGACTCTTTTACTATGGACATGTACATAGAAAGAGGTGAGATAGAAATTGAAGCAATAACATTTATTCGCGGTCGTTCAATTGCAAATGCAATTATTATTATAGACGAAGCGCAGAATTTAACTACACATGAACTTAAAACTATTATCACAAGAGTAGGTGAAGATACTAAGATTATATTGACAGGTGATATCGATCAAATTGATAACACCTATGTTGACTCAGTTTCAAACGGTCTTACATACGCAATTGAAAAATTCAAAGATCATTCTATTGCCGCCCATATCACCTTACTTAAGGGTGAAAGATCTGAATTAGCAACATTAGGTGCAAAAATTCTTTAATAATGTAATTCTCCAGATAATTATTATCAGGAGTGTACAAAGTGGGTTCTACTAAGTTTACAAGAAGAGACATAAATCGTTTTAGGAAAGTGTATCCTTACACGCCTAGAAGGAAAGTTCTAAGAGCAGTTGCTGAAGAATCTTTTATAATAGAAGAAGGCACTATAACTTTTACCAGCGCCAATTCTGGCTCCTATGTTTTTTTAGAAGAATATTTATCCGTTCCAAATGTTGTGATTACAGCATTTGATTCTGCAGGTAATGATGAAGTTGGCGTAGTGCTTAATATCACTGCTATTACTACTTCTAGCGTAACAATTGAATCAACTGCTAGTTTCACAGGAACAGTAAACGTTCAAGTGATGCAAATAGGTGAATAAAATGTCTACTGATATCTTAATAGGAAAAGTAATCGAGGAGGGGACTATCGCCCTCTCCGGAGCGTCTACAGGTTCGCATACTTTTACTGCTTCTTTCTCAGCAGTTCCAAAAGTAGTTTTATCTGTCAATGTCCCAGTGCCGTCAGGCCCAGATCCTAATTATGCAGTCATTGCAACACTATCTTCTGTTTCTAAAACATCTTTTTCTATAGTTACATCTGCTAGCATAACAGGCGACATACAGTTTAAAGCGATCGGGAGATAGCGATGACAATTCCATTTAGGTCAAATCAAATATCTGGCTCACTTACAAGATTGGTTGACGGAACGTCTTATCTTATTGCAGGTGATTCGATTACAATTGAAACAGGATCACAAGGCGAAGTTACAATTTCTCATGTGGCAACCTCAGGCGACATAACTTCTGTTGTCGCAGGAGCCGGCCTCGAGGGCGGCGGAACCTCAGGGGATGTAACTTTAGCAATTAAGAGTACAGTTGCCACCCTAACAAGCTCTAACATATTTACACTAGACAATACTTTTAATGCAAACACATATCTTTCAGGAAACGTATCAAGCTTCACCGCTACTGGATCTGCAAGATTTAATGCAGGCTTATCTGGCTCTTTAACACATCTTGTAGACGGAACATCCTATCTGTTTGCTGGCAATGGAATATCTATCTCAACCGGTTCAGACGGACAAGTTACGATCACCAACGATGGCACTGTGGGAGATATAACTTCTGTTGTCGCAGGAGCCGGCCTCGAGGGCGGCGGAACCTCAGGGGATGTGACGCTAGGAATCACTAGTGATATTGCTACATTGACAGGATCAAATACTTTTGCAGGTTCAAATAACATCTTCTCAAACGGTGTCAGAGTTAATGAAAATATTTCTGTTACAGGTACAGGTTCATTTGAATCAGGTATGTCAGGATCTCTTACAAGGCTAATTGATGGAACTTCTTATATAGCAGAAGGTGCAAATATTACTGTTGCTACAGGATCCAGTGGGCAGATTACAATATCTGCCGCAGGCGGCGCAGCAGCCGCAGGTTCAGATAGACAAATACAGTTTAATGATGGTGGATCTAATTTAGGCGCGTCTGCTAATTTAGTTTTCGACGGCGGCAGCTCCTTGAGAGTAACAGGATCGATGCAGATATCTTCTTCTTTAGAGTCTGGTGCACATCCTCTGTTAAAAATAGATCATGAAAATGCATCAAATATATTATTTGTGTCAGGCTCCGGAAAAGTTGGTATAGGTGTTGCAGATCCTGACGCAACTCTTGAAGTATTTAGTTCTACCACACAGGCTAAATTCTCGTATGATGCTGATAGCTTTGCTACGGTAGCTGTAGCTGATGATGGTCATACAACTCTTGCGTCTTCAACTGAGACAGTAGGAGGCGGCGACATGATTCTTGATGCTCACGGAGATATCAAGCTCCAGGCAGACGGTGGACAGGTTACCCTTCAAAGACCAGGCGGATCTAATAGGTTTATTTTTGACATCTCAACTGGAGATGTATTTCTTACCAACATACAAGATAGCGACATGATCTTTAGGGTGGGCACAGGTCAGACAGAAGTGTTTAGAATCGATCAAAGCGAAGATTCTATTAAGATGGTTACAAATAGTAAGATTCAATTTAGAGACACAGCCACTAGCATTGGCTCAACTGCTGCAAACACACTTCAAGTTATTGCACCAAACTTTGGACTCACAGGATCATTACATATTTCTTCTTCTGCTGAAGGGGACGCGAATCCGCTTCTGAGGATCGATCATGAAAATGCAACGGGGGGCGCACCACTATTCTTTGTCTCAGGAAGTGGCGTTGTAGCTATAGGCACAGATTCTCCGCGAACAGATAGTAACGACACAAATCGTCTTCACATTCTAGGTGAAGGCGGCGCTGATCAAGGACAAAATCCCGCAGTGAATAGTGTGCTGGTACTAGAAAATAATGATCACGTTGGTATGAATATTATCACACCAACCAACAAATCAGGCATGATTGTTTTTGGCGACGCTGCCGTTGCTAATAGAGCATATTTTAGATACGATCACAGCAGCGACAAGTTTTTCTTTGACGGCACGTTTGGTCAGGGAGTAATGTCGATCGCTCGAGCAGGTGATGCTGTGAACATAGGGACAAACAATTCAGGTCACATGACCACAACCGAGGCATCGCTGCATATATCTTCTTCAGGTGAAGGTACTAGTACAGGCGGCCCAGTACTTCTTAAAATTGATCATGAAAATAGCTCAAACATCCTAGTTGTCTCAGGCTCAGGCCAAATCGGAATTGGTACAGAAACTCCAACATCTAAGCTAACAATCGCTGGTACTGATTCCGTGACTGATAGAGTGATGATATTATCAGGTTCCGGGGGAGCTACTTCACCTAATGAAGAAGGATATACTGATGTCGCATTCTTTGTCTCAGGAACACAAGACTCTAAGAGTTCAGCAACAGTAAGGGGTACAGCACTATTTGGCGGCGACCTTGCAATATCAGGTACGTTACACGGTGGCTCATCATTAAAAATCGGTGATATTACTCAATTTACTGTGCAGAACCAAGACTTAGGATCTGGTACGTCGAGTACAATCACACCTGTTGCACCACTTATATTCTTAGACGCTGATAGCATCGGGGAATCCGGCGGTTTTCATGCATTAACAATGGCAACATCCGGGTTCTCAGACGGAGACACCGTCAGAATAGTTGTGACAACTGATGTCGCCCAAAATATGGCCTTCGCCGCCGGCATTCTTTCAGACGGCTCAAAAGTATTTGGGGTACCGTCGACTGCTGCAGGTAGCACTAAGGGAGCCTCATTCCAACTTACTTATGTTAATTCTGCGTCAAAGTGGGCAGTTCTTAGCACAAATGGACTAGCTACTTTCTAGTTCAAATCATCATAAATTAATTTCATATACTATTTCAAGTTTCTTTATAAAATAGAAATGACTTGGAGTGTGTAATATGTTTGATTCAAATATCTTTGAAGTCAATTCAGAGAAAATAATTCCAGAATCTGCAAGAATTGTTGTTGTTTCTGACGCTTTTGTTGATGATTATGTAGGTGGCGCTGAGCTTACAACGCAAGCGCTCATTGATTCTTCACCTTTAGAAGTTTTTAAAATTCATTCAAAAGATGTGACTATGAAAACTTTAGAAAGCGGCCATCAAAAATTTTGGATTTTTGGAAACTTTTCTGCCTTGGACTGGAAATTAATCCCTGCTATAATTGCAAATATGAAATATGCAGTACTTGAATATGATTACAAATTTTGTAGATATAGATCGCCAGAAAAGCACAAATCTATTGAAAATAAAGAATGCACATGTGCACAAGAGCAGCAAGGCAAAATAATATCTGCATTCTATCACGGTGCCAAGTCTCTTTGGTGGATGTCAGAAAAGCAAATGGAAATTTATCACAAAAAATTTCCCTTCTTATCACAGGGAAGAAACACTGTCTTATCCTCTGTTTTCAATGAAGAGTTCTTTTTAAAGATAAACCAGCTAAGAGAAAAATACAGAGATTATAAAAGAAGCGGCTGGGTTATTCTTGGTTCTAACTCCTGGATAAAAGGATATGATGAAGCTATTAAGTGGTGCGAAGAAAACAAAAAAGAACATGAGGTAGTTTGGAATATTCCATATTTTGATCTTTTGGAAAAGCTCTCACGATCTGAAGGTCTTGTTTTTCTTCCAAACGGTGCTGATACTTGTCCAAGACTAGTTATTGAAGCTAAGCTACTCGGATGCAAGCTTCACATCAATGAAAATGTTCAGCATAAAGATGAGCTTTGGTTCGACACTAATGATATGTTTGATACTGAAGCTTATCTTTTTGCCGCTAGAGAAAATTTTTGGAATGGAATAAAGTCAGATATGGAATTTGATCACTCTTTAAGTGGATATACTACAGTTCTAAACTGTAATAAAAACAACTATCCTTGGAAGCAATCAATTCAGTCTCTTCTCGGATTTTGTGATGAAGTTTGTGTAGCCGACGGAGGATCAACAGACGGAACGTGGGAAGATTTAAAAGAATGGGCAGAAAAAGAAGAAAAGCTAGTAATATATCAAAATGTAATTGACCTAGATGACCCAAGGTTTGCTGTCAAGAGCGACGGCCTTTTAAAATCTTTAGCAAGAAGTATGTGCACAAAGGAGTTTTGCTGGCAGATGGACTGCGACGAAATTGTTCATGAAGATGATTACGAAAAGGTAAGAAGCCTATGTAAGCAATTTCAAAGTGGCTTAGATTTAATTGCAATGCCTGTCATTGAATACTGGGGCGGAAGAGAAAAAGTAAGAGCAGATATTAACCCATGGAAGTGGAGAATAAGTAGAAATAAATCTTACATAACTCATGGTCCACCAGCTAACTTAAGAAAGTATGATGAAAATGGCGAGCTTTACTGCGCAAAAGGTACAGATAGTTGCGACTACATTAGAAATGACAATTACCAACCAGTTCAATTTGGCACTTTTTACACAGAAGATGTACACAAATGCAGAATTGCAGCGTTACAAGGTGACGAAAATGCACTTAAGCAATATGAGACCTGGTTCAATCATATGACTGAAATGTTACCGTCAGTTCATCATTTTTCTTGGTGGGATATGGAGAGAAAGATCAAAAACACAAGAGATCACTGGTCAAAATTCTGGGGTTCAATGTACAATGATCCAGTTGATGACACTCCTGAAAATAATAAAATGTTCGATTGCTCATGGTCTGACGTTACTGAAGAGATGATCCAAGAAAGAGCTAAAGAATTTACTGAAAAACTTGGTGGCTGGATCTGGCATCAAAAGTGGGACGGAAAAACTATTACTCCTCATATAAACTCTGATAAAGAGCTTCCTTCGATCATGAAAGAATGGATTCAAAATTGAAAGTAATATTTGTTTCACCTTGCTACAACGCAGAGAAAAATATTGAAAAGCTAATAGATTCCATAAGATCCCAGAATGATTCCAGATGGCATCATGTTATAATTGATGATATATCCACAGATAATACCTACGAAGTAGCACAGAAGTACACCCAGGATGATTCTAGGTTTACTGTGATTAGAAACAGTGAAAAAAAATACGCATTAAGAAACATTATAGAAGCATCAAGAGATTTTTCTAGCAAGCAGAATATTATAGCAACAGTCGATGGCGACGATTCTTTATGTAATAATGATGCTGTTTCTAAATTAATACAATGTTATGTAGCAGGAAAAGATGTAGTTTGGACGGCACATAAATGGGATATCAATGGAATGAATATTTCTAGAACGATGCCTGAAAATGTCAATCCGTACCAGTGGCCTTGGTGTTCATCTCACCTAAGAACTTTTAGATCTTCGCTTTTAGATAAAATTAAAGATTCTAACTTTAAAGACTGGCGAGGTCAGTGGTTTAAAAGAGGGTACGACCAAGCGCTTATGCTTCCCATCTTATCTTTGACAAAAAATAGATACTTCTTAAATGATGTTTGCTATAAGTACAACATTGAATCAGTTTCTCTACCAGCAGCTCAAAGGGACAAGTGTGAAAGAGATCAAATCTCTACAGTAAATTTTGTCCGAGCAAGAGGCTTCGTAAGTTGAAAATATTTTTTGACAATGTAGATTTTTCATCAAGCTCAGGCCCAAATAGCTTCGGCTTAAAGTTAGCACTTCAGCTTGAGCTAATGGGAAACAAGATTAATAAAAATGAAAAACCAGATGTACAACTATCATTTATTCAAGCTACTAGAAAATTAGCACCTCTAATTCAGCGCCTAGATGGAATATATTTTAATTCTGAGCAAGACTGGAATACCCAAAACAAGCCAATTAAATCAACTTATGAAAAAGCTGATGCTGTAGTTTATCAATCTAACTTTAATAAAACTTTAACTGAAAAATATTTTGGGAAAAAAGAAAAAAGCGTAGTAATTCACAATGGAACGGACACAAGGAAGATAGATGAAATACCAATTCTTAATCATCCTTCAATAAACGACTTCGAAAATGTTTGGTCTTGTGCTTCTTCGTGGCGTCCTCATAAAAGACTTTCTGAAAATGTTAGATACTTTCTTGAGAATAGTGAAGAAAAAGACTGCCTTGTTATCGCCGGAAGCAGTCCTGATTACGAAGTAAAGAATGATAGAATTTTTTATGCAGGTAATTTGCAATGGGAGCAGCTAATCTCGCTATACAAAAGATCAAAATATTTTCTTCACTTAGCTCTTTTAGACCACTGCCCTAATGTCGTAGTTGATGCCAGAGCATCAGGATGTAAAATTATATGTAGTTCATCAGGCGGGACAAAAGAAATCGCAGGAGACAATTCTGTCATCATAGAAGATATGGACTGGAACTATCTACCTTTTAAGCTTTATGAACCGCCAAAATTAAACTTTTCAAAAACATGCTCTTTTGACTATAAAAACTCTTTTGACATCAAAGAAACTGCAAAGCATTACGAAGATTTCTTTAAAAAGGTTGTCCAGTGGGATTAGGTGGGCATTTAACTTGGACTGCTACTGCTAGAGAAATATCTAAAGCATCTCCTGGTACTAAAGTTCTGCCTGTAAAAAAACAAGGCAATTTAATCAAAGTTGTTAAGTGCCCTACGTTCTATAACAATCCTAATATTATTCAAGATGTGATTGAAGATGATTGCGTTTTCTTTCCAATGTTTCTAGATAATCCTCAAGCTAATTATTGCAAACAAGATTTTCATGATCGCGCCATTCATAGAAAAGATGCCCATATAATTGAGCAATGCTGCGAAGTATATGGAATTCAAAATCCAGAATTAAAATGTGATATTTTTTTAGATTCTATCGAATTAGAAAAAGTTGAAATATTATGCAAAGATCTAAGTAAAAAATTTATAACAATAGAGCCTTATTCTAAGACAAACTATACACCAAATAGAGAGTATCCATTTGAAAAATTTCAATCAATTGTTGACAGTATTTCAAATAAAATACAAGTAGTTCAAATAGGAAACGTTAGTTCAAATCTATTGAAGGGTGCAGTTGACATGAGGGGAAAGACAACTTTCCGTGAAGCGACAGGCGTCATTGAAAAATCTAGTCTTTTCATAAGCTGTGAAGGTGGTTTAGCGCACGCAGCAACTGCAACTAGCACAAAAGCAATTGTGATAATTACAGGATATCAGTCTGAGAAGATGATAGCTTACCCACAAAATATTAATGTTAACATATCAAATCATGATGTATGCGGATTAAAAGTTCCATGTCAAGACTGCAAAAACGATGCTAGCACTCATGACGAAAAAGAAATAATTAAAATAATCAATCAAGAGTTAAGAATATGATTGTCTTTACTAATGGTTGCTTCGATGTGATTCATCGAGGTCACTTAGATCTTTTAAAATACTGTAAAAGCTTAGGGAGAGTTGTTGTAGGAATAAACAGCGATAAAAGTGTCAAAAGATTAAAAGGCAAATCACGACCCATTAATTGCTCAAATGATAGAAAATATCTTCTTGAATGTCTTTCTTTTGTTGATGAAGTTATAATTTTTGAAGAAGACACTCCTTACGAATTGATCAAAAAAATAAAGCCTGATATAATCGTTAAAGGTGGAGACTACAATCCTAAAAATGTAGTAGGAAATGATTTAGCAGAAGTTAGAATATTTGAAATAGTTGAAGGTTACTCAACAACACTTACGATTCAAAATTCAATTAAAAGCTAAAGTACCACGGAGATAAATTGAGTAATTTAAATTTTTTAGAATTTGGTAACCTGGTCAATAGGCCTGAATACAGCGGGGATAGACCTCTTAATATTGGAATAGTTGGAGCGGGTAAAAGAGTCAGAACTATGATTCACCCAATACTTCAAAAGAATAAAAACTTTAATGTTGTAGGATTTACCTCAAGGTCTAAAGAAACAAGAGATGGCTTTTCAAACGAATCAGGCCTTAAAGCGTTTGAAGATTCAAAATCCCTAGCAGAAGAATGCGACGCTCTTATAGTATGTGTTGCTCCTGCTGCAGCGCAAGAGGTTAATAGAAAGCTTTTGGATCTAAGCATTCCTCTTCTAGTTGAAACCCCTGTTTTAGATGTTGAATTTGTTAAAAAAGCTGTTTCGCAAAATTTAATCGTGGGGACTTTGGAACAATGGCCTTCTCTTCCAATAGAACAGTTTAAAAAAATATACATTAAAAAAAATGTTCGAACGCCCATGCACTTAGTCATGAATGATTGCAGATCTTTTGCTTACCACGCAATAGCTCAAATGAGGTCGTACATAGGTCGCCAAAAACAGCCTATTAAGGTTAAGTCTCAAAACCTTGGGAAAAGAATTAGTGAATCTGTAAAAGCCAACAATGGCGAAATAAAAACTGATCTAGTTGACATGTGGAATTTTGGAATCGTACAATTTGAAGATGCAGTTCTTTTGCATAATTTTTCTTATATGTGCAAAACAGCACCTTATAGACCGCTTCACACACTTAGATGCTACTCAGAAGACTCTACTTTAATCTCAGGAAGAATGAAGTCTTCTGGTAATGATTATGAAATTCTAGAGTTTGCAAAAGCTGAAAATGGCGAAACTATATTTAGTGATTTTAATGTCGTAAGAGAAGGTGATGTTACTAAAAAGATTGAAGATAAATCCACAGATACGATTTGGGAAAATCCATATGCTCAATTTGGATTTGACGACCAGCAAACAGCTATAATGTCAACCATCGAGGGATTTAGAAATCACTTAGTATCCAAAAACCCAGAAGAGACAGGTTTCTATTCAGCGTATGATTCTTATGTTGACTGTCTTGTCATGAATGCAATACAGCATGCAGCGCAAACTGATCAAACTGTTTCTTTTCAAGGCTGAACTAAGGTTGAAAATTGCAAAAAAAATTCATTGAAGATATTGCAGAGTTTTTACCACTATCTTCTCACAAAATACTTTTAATTGGTGAGACGTGTGAAGACATTTACCATTTTGGAAGAACTTCTAGGTTAAGCCCGGAAGGACCGATACCTGTCTTTGTCCCAGAAGAAACAGTTAAGAAAAAAGGAATGGCAGCAAATGTTCTTGATAATCTAATATCGCTTGGACAAGATGTCACTTTTATTACTAATGACAAACTGATTAAAAAAGAAAGATTTGTTGACACAAGATTCAATGCTCATGTTTTAAGAGTTGACCGAAATGACAAAGTTGAACCTATAAGCTTTGAAGAAAAAAATATTGATCTAGACCAGTTTGATGCAGTAGTCATATCCGACTATAACAAAGGATTTGTTTCATCAAGATTCTGTAAAGAGATTACTACAAAATTTAAAGGCCCAGTTTTTGTCGACACTAAGAAAGATAACTTAAACTGTTTTAAAAATTGCATATTAAAGATAAACGAAGAAGAGTCAAGAAAGATAAGTAACCTCTCCTCAGGATGTGAATTAATTACAACTCTAGGTAAAAGCGGAGCAAAGTACAGAGAAAAAATATTTCCTGCTTTTGAAGCAGGGGTTTTTGATGTTTGCGGGGCAGGAGATGTTTTTCTTGCAAGTTTAGCAGCATGCTTTCTTAATATTAGGAAAATGCCGACTTCAATCATGTTCGCCAATTTATGCTCTTCAATATCAGTCAAGACCATGGGAAACCATTGTGTCACATATAAAGAGATCTTAAACTCCTTAGACTCTTTAGGTAAGCAATAAAGACAATGGCAAGATATGTGATTGACATAGATGGAACAATTTGCACAGCTACAGATGGTGACTACAATAAAGCCAAGCCATTGCAAGAAAGAATAGAGTTTATTAACAATCTATACACCCAGGGAAATAAGGTTTTTTATCAAACTGCCCGAGGGATGGGTCGTTATGAAAATGATTCTGCGCAGGCACATAAAAAGTTTTATGATTTTACTGTGAAACAACTTAACTCCTGGGGTGTAAAATATCACGGGGTATTTCTAGGCAAAGCCGCCGGAGATTATTACATTGATGATAAATCCTTATCAATTACAGACTTCTTTGGCGAAGAGAGTTGAAAAAGGCTGGGGCTATGAGCTCTGGATTCACAATGATGTAAATTATTGCGGAAAGCTACTATTTTTCAATAAAGGAAAAAAATGTAGCCTTCATTACCACAAATTAAAAAATGAAACTTTCTACTTGCGGTCTGGTGTCCTAAAGTGTACTTTTTATATGCTTGGGGAAGAAGATGAAAAAACTGAAATCATAATGAGGGCAGGTGATATCAAAGAAATACCTGTAGGTTTAGTACATCAAATGGAAGCTCTGGAAGATTCGGAGCTTTTTGAATTCTCTACTGAGCACTTTGATGAAGATAGCTATAGAATTACAAAAGGTGACTAGTAAAATGAATGATATGGAAAAATTTTATCTTGATGGGCACATCAACTTTAACTTTAAAGAAGATAAAAACTCTGAAGAAACAATAAGCTCTTTAAGTGAAATACTTCAAGGTAATTTAAAAGAAGACTTTAAGCTTCTAAGTAAATATTCAAACACATATGACTTAAGGCCTTTTGCATCCGATTACGATAATTCTTTCTTAAAGGTTTTACTATCTACGGGTGTCTACAAAAAGCTTTGCAATCTTATAGGTGTAAACCTTGACCTTTTTCACATTCAGGTAAGAATTACTGATAATAAAAGCAACTTAGCAGATCAAGTAAGCTATATGGACTGGCACAGGGACACATACTTTAAAGACAATAAAATCATGGGCTATTTTCCACCTTGCCACAAGATTATTTTCTACCCAAGCTTCAGTTCAGATCCGAAACCTATGTTAAAAGTACTTCCAGGATCGCACCGAATGGACGTTCATTATGATCAGAGTTATAACGGCGGCATCTTAAATAATTTTGATAAGTCACTCTTGACACAAGTACCAGCCAAGACAATAAGCTCAAGCAATAATGACTTTACTATTTTCAATACAGCACTTTTGCACGGAGCTTATGCTGATCAAACACCAGAAAAATCAATTAGAATAATATACTCATTCTTGCTGCCAGAGCAAATGAAAAAAGATCACCCACCGCACCATAGGCTATTAGGTGAAAAATTTAAAAAAGAAGTTGAATCTTATGGGGGATAAGCTTAAGTGCTTGGTTGTAGGTTGCACGCCATTAGCTGAAAAAGTTTCTAAAATACTTTTCAATAAAGGCTGTTTAGTAGGAGTAGTTAATTTACATCCATCCCTAGGTGCAAAAAAGTCAAATTATACTATAGTAGATTTTGCGGAAAAAAATATTCCTTCCTACTTTACGAAAGACATAAATGATCAAGAGACTCACAGCTGGATATCCAATAAAAAACCTGATGTTGTATTCCAGTGCGGTTGGTCTCAAATTTTTAAAAAGCATATCCTGGACATACCTAGCAAATTTTGCTTAGGCTTTCATCCATCTCCTTTACCTATGGGTAGAGGAGCTGCTGTTTTAAACTGGAAGATCATTGAGAGCGAAGGGCAAGATGTTGCCTGGGGAAACTCTTTGTTTGTAATGGAGGAAAAAACAGATACAGGAGCTGTTATAGATTTTGAGCCGCTTACTATAGAAAAAAGAGATGATATACGGACTGCTTATTTGAAAGTAGATAACACTAGTTGTAAAATGGTGGCAAGAAGCCTAGGCAAAATATTAAAAAATAAAATTGATTCAATTCAACAAAATCATAGAGAAGCAACGAGATATTATAAAAGATCTCCCGAAGATGGTATGATGAATATGAACTGGAGTGCAACTAAGATAAATGACTATGTAAGGGCATTGACTCACCCATATCCAGGAGCTTTTTTTGAAACTAAAATTGGAAAAATCTTTGTATGGGAATCGATTGTTTTAAAATCCAATAAAACACAAAAACCTGGGACAATTATTAACATTGATAAAAACGGTGTTGAATTAAGTACAGGAAGTCAAAGCTCAATACAGATTAAAAGAATATCTTACGGAAAGCAAGAGTTTTGGGCTGATTCAATATTTCAAGAGCTTGGTTTAAAAGCAGGAGATAGTTTATTAAATGATATGGAATGAAATTTTATGCCTAGGTGATTCTATTACTTATGGTGCAAGAGATGAGTTCGGGCGATCCCCAACTATTGAACTCTCTAAAATTATGAAAAACAAGACAGGCGAAGTCTATATTTGTCACAATCACGGCATCAGCGGAGAAACAAGCGCTGATCTATTAAAGAGAACTTGGGCGGCTGCATCTTCGAAATCATGCTCTAAGATTGCTACTATAATGATCGGAACTAATGATACCCAGCAAAGTATTCCGCCAGAAGTATACGAAGATAATCTTCGACAGATAATCGACATATGCATGATTCATAAGATGCATATTATCTTGACTCTTTTACCAAAGCTAGCATTTACACCGCTGTATTACAAAAATTCACAGCTAATAAATGATTACAATCAAGTCATATTAAATCTAGCAGAAGAGCTAAGATTAGATGTTTGTGACATGTCAGGTATTGAAGAAAATTATATCGACGGTGTTCACTTTACAAATGCAGGGCATGTAGACATTGCAGAGAGATGGGCATCAACAATAATGTCTTCTCAAACTTAAGGTTAATAAAATGAAAATTTTAATCACAGGAGTCATGGGCGTAGTTGGATCAAAACTTGAAGAGGTTCTGAAGACTAACGGGCATGAAGTTTTTGGCCTAGACTTATTTCATACAAATAGAAATTATGGTCATGGTCTAGGCACGACAAAAAATCAAAACTATTTTAGATGTGATATCTCTGAATACAGACAGCTTAGAGATATCGTTGCTTATTTCAAGCCTGATCTAGTTTATAATTGCGCCGCGGAATTTGGAAGATGGAACGGCGAGCATTTTTATGAAAAAGTCTGGAAGTCAAATGCAATAGGAATGAAAAATATTATTAGGCTTCAAGAAGAACTAGGTTTTAAATTAGTTCACTGTTCTTCCTCAGAAGTCTATGGCGATTACCAAGACATTATGTACGAAGATGTTTTGAACAAAGTGCCAATTGACCAGATGAATGATTATGCAATGTCAAAAAGAGTCAATGAAATGCAAATCAAAAATTCTAGAATTATGAATAATACTGAGTCAGTTACTGTAAGAATTTTTAATACATACGGTGACGGAGAGTGGTACCACCCGTTTAGAAGCGTTAATTGCTTATTTGCTTATAATCTTCTCCACGACCGTCCGATTACGGTCTATTCCGGCCACACAAGAACAAGCACTTATGTTTATGACTGTGTTAATGCACTTGCATCTATCGCTGATAATTTCAAACCTGGCGAAACTTATAACATTGCTAGTAAGACAAACCACACTATCGAGTATTTAGCAGACCTGATACTTCAAGAAACAGGAGCAAATCCTGGCCTAGTAAAAAGAGTCGATGAAAATGAGATTTTAACAACAAAAGATAAATTTGTTGATGCTTCTAAAGCTGAAAGAGATCTAAAAATAACTGAGTCTTATTCCCTTGAAGAAGGTGTCAAAAGAACAATAGAGTGGATGCGTAGGTACTATAATCTTGACTGATAAAAATCGTGTTATTGCACATGTTGTCGGTGCAAGACCAAATTTTGTAAAAGCTGCGCCTTTGATAAAGGCAATTAATAGCACTGGAATTAAGCAGGTCTTAATTCATACAGGACAGCACTATAGTAAAAACCTATCAGACGATTTTTTTGAAGTCCTTAATATTCCAGAACCAGATTATCATTTATCTATTGGCTCCGGAACTCACGCAACACAAACCGCAGCCGTCCTAGAAAAAATAGAACCAATTCTCAGTAAAGTTAATCCTGATATTGTTGTAGTTTACGGAGACGTTAACTCAACAGTTGCAGCATGCCTTGCAGCAGCAAAATTACAAATAAAGACGGCGCATATAGAATCAGGATTAAGAAGCTTTGACAAGCAAATGCCTGAGGAAATAAATAGACTGATTGTCGATCACATATGTGATTATTGTTTTGTAACCGAACCCTCTGGATTGATTAATCTTGAAAATGAGGGGATAGAAAAAGATCGTATGTTTTTTGTCGGGAATACAATGATCGACACTTTGAAAAGCGCAGTTGAAAAAGTAACATGCTTTGATGAAGATGAATTTGCGCTTCTAACTTGCCATCGGCCTTCAAATGTTGACAACAAAGAAGGTCTGACTAAAATACTAGAAGCATGTAAGCTATCTCCAATCAAAGTTGTTTTTCCGGTACATCCTAGAACTATGCAAAAAATGGATGAATACGGTCTTTTAAAATATTTTTCGGACTTAGAAAATCTAGTAATGTGCGACCCAATGTCATATACTGAGTTTCTAGGTCGCATGAAAAATGCAAAATTTGTACTAACAGATTCTGGTGGAATACAAGAGGAGACAACAGCATTATTGGTTCCTTGCTTGACTTTAAGAGAAAATACTGAACGCCCAGTTACAATTGATATCGGAACCAATGTTTTGATAAAAGATTTAAGACACTTAAAAGAACAGATTGATAAAATTTGCTGTGATGACTTTAAGAAAGGTGACATTCCAAAATTCTGGGATGGAAAAGCAAGCCTAAGAATAACAGAAATCATAGAAAGAATTTTAATATAATACAAGCAATCGCTTTCTTATAAAATTAATGTAGATTATTGAGGTATAAATTTGAACCAACCAAAAGTTACTTTCGGATTCATAAATTGCAACAGGCTGTTTTATTTAAAAAGCTGCCTTGAAAGCTTTTTGGAATGTAGCCAAGACTATGAAAACAAAGAAATAATTGTAGTTGACAACGCTAGTATTGAACCAGGGACAGATGATTACCTAGAGTCGATTCGATCGAGAGGAATTCATGTTCATAAGACAATTGAAAGAGATCCTCATAATGAATTTGCAAAGGCACTCAACTATATTGTTGAAAACTCTACTGGAGACTATGTCTGTCCAATTACAGGAGACATGCAGTTTATCATTAAGGAAGGCTGGTTAAATGAATACATCAGCTTTTATGAAAAGTTTAAACCACATATTGGGACAATGGCTTTAGACGCGCAAAGAAGTATTAGAATAAAGAATCATTCTCCTTTTGGTATGTTTTCTCCGCAGACTCCTGATAAAGACTTTAGATTCTATGCTGATTTCAAACGCAGGCCAATATGCGGAAGCGGAAATGGTATTTATAGCAGAGAAATACTAAATGTTGTGTACCCGTGGAGTCTAGAAAATGATGGTCACGAATCAGCAGCGAATAACGACTCAGAAAATAAAATGTGGGCTAAGGTTGAAAAGCTTCAATCTCAAGGTATTTTAAGCAAGGAAATATATCATGTTGTCCCGCAAATTCCAGTAACCATAGGAATCTATACAGATGCTAGAGGTACTATGGCTAGAGTGCGAGGCAATCAAAGGTTTGGCGATTATTGGGCCCCTAAGGATAAATTTAAGTACTATGAAATTCATAGCATGACAGAAATATTAAAACTAAAAGATACTAATGACGGCCTACCGCTACCCATAGAAACCGTCGCTCAACCAATTGGGTGGGATGCTCCAGTTGATGAAAATGGTGACTGGCTGAAAAATCCCATTAGAGCAAGCGAAGCTGCTCCCGAAGACTTTACTGACATTTAAACAAGAGAAATAAAATGAAAAATATAGATGAAAAAGAGTTCAAAGATATCCAGCGGATTGAGCAAGAGAAGACCGGATGGGATGAATATAGGACTGAAGATGGAAAATATGAGCTTAAAGAAACTCATATTCCCGCTATAGATGAGTATAGAAAAGTGCTTTTTTTAAACACAGATCATAGGCAATATGAGCTTCTACAGTGTTCACGAGGTATCTCAACAAGCAATGAACATCAAAGCATTGATGACTTATCAAATGATGTCAAGAATCAAATGCAGATCATTCCAGAGAGTGAAAAACTAAGAATCAATGAGCTAAAAAATCTTTTTGGGGAAAATCTAAAAAAGCTAAAAAGCGTTGCAGAGCTAGGGTTTAGAATTCCAAAACTATTAGACTATTATCTAAAAGAAGGTTTTGAAAAGTCTGTTGGGTATGACGTTGTAACACTAAACGTTATGGTTGGAAAAAGACTGGGATATGATACAAGAGAATATGATTTTAACACGCTGAACAAAGACCTAGATCTTAAAGATGTTGGGCTAGTTGTATCATATCACATGCTTGAGCATGTTTCTAGACCTGACCTTGCTGTCAAGAAAATATATGACGCGATGAGTCACGGCGCTTTTTTTCATGTTGAAGTACCCATTGAACCTGATGGACCGTTTTTAAGATATGGTCATTTGTATCCATTTCATAGTCATGATATGCAAAAATTTCTTCAAGATGCAGGATTTAAAATTGCGCATGGATCTAATGACACACATGAAGGCGGCCCATGGGTAGAGAGATATCTTGCTAAAAAGATGTAAAAAGGCTTAGCATGAAAATTTATTTAAATAGAAGGCCAAAAACAGGGCCTTGGGGCGGCGGAAATAAAACTGTCAGCGCGCTGTCCGAAAAGCTTTTAAATGAAGGCCATGAGGTATTTTTTGATTTTAATAGGCCGGATTTTGACTTAATTCTTTGCATCGATCCAAGGCCAGATCACACGGGTGTCTGGTATCAGCATTTTTTAAATTATAAAAATCAATACAATGCTAAGATAGTTCAGAGAGTCGGCGATCTAGGAACACACGGAAAGCCTGAGCTTTTTAATTTAATTCAACAATGCTTAAATTATTCTGACCACTTTATTTTTCCAAGCGATTGGGCACGCGAAAAGTCAGGTATAAAGACTGACAATTTTTCTGTAATTCCCAATAGAGCAAGAAGCATTTTTCATGATTATAAAAAAGAAAGTAGTCTAAACTTAGATAGAATTAAGATTGTTACCCATCATTGGTCAAACAATGAAAAAAAAGGGTTTGATACATACAGGTTTATTGATGAAAACTTAAGTGAAAAATATGATTTTACGTATATCGGAAGAGTGCCTGAAGGGTTTTCTTATAAAAACTGTAGATATATTGAACCTGTTGAAGATCATGATATCGGAAGAATACTCTCACAAAATGATGTATATCTAACCTCTTCAAAAGAGGAAGCAGGAGCTAATCATGTCTTAGAAGGTTTGGCAGCAGGACTACCCGTTGTATATCACAAAGATGGCGGCAGTATTAATGAGTATGTTTCAAATATGGGAATTAGTTTTTCTAGCAATGACAGCCTAGAAGAATCTATAGCACACTTATTGAAAGATTACGATTTGTATAAATCCAGATGTTTAAAGTATAATGAAAATATACAACATACGATACAAGAATACTGTGATTTGTTATGTCAAATTTAATTAATATATCTGTGGATGATGTAACTCCTCACCCAATGTCATCTTTGTCTGTAGTAGATAATTTTAATAAAATAGTTAAAGAATTTCCGAATGCAAAGATTACTCTTTTTGTCCCTACAGCTTATTGGCGAACGACAAGAAGAGAGGTAAGTACTGCTTCACCTTTGCAAATCGACATGTTTCCAGACTTTTGCAATTCTTTAAAGAGTCTAAACCCGAATAATTTTGAAATATGTTATCATGGTCATTTTCATGGAATTCCTGGCAAGAGTGACAATGATGAGATGAGAAATATATCTTATGATGGAATGAAAATTCTTATTGAAGCAATGCGTAATACAGTAAAAAATGCAGGGCTTGAAGGCATATTCAAAGAAGTAATTCGTCCCCCAGCGTGGAGAATGTCACCTGAGGCAATTAAGGCATCAAGGGACGAAGGAATTCAATTGCTTGCCTTATCTTCAAAGGTATACCCAGATGGCTCCCTAGACTACAAGGGAGAAGATAAAAAATTTGGAAAAGTTGTATACTTTACTTCTTGCCCACCATTCTCTCCTTTAGAATTAGTTGAAAAAACTGAAATCGTCTATCATGCGTGTGAATGGGATAAGAACTATTTTAGCAAAGAAATGTCATCTGAACTAGGCAGTTTTCTAAGGACTAACTCCGGAAACTATAGTTTTTCTTTTATAGAGGGATTGTCTGATGGGTAGATCTGACCCATTCGTATTTTCCGCTTATAAGAATGTAATACCTGCTCGCGATTATAATTCTGCAGCATTCTTAGGATTCTCAGGGCCTAATCCCCTTACTAACTCTATTAAATCCGACAAAAAAGATTTTTATGATTTATCTTTAGGTAACTGGGAGATAAATGAAGAAGAATGGAACATTGCTGAGAAATATGATTTAATTGTTTGTACGAGATGCCCATATTTTTCTAAGAAGCCTGATAAGTTTCTGGATAAATGCTTAGAGATTTTAAAGCCAGGCGGCTTTCTTCTTGCAGACTGGGGCTTAGGTGATCACTGGCGCTTTGATGAATATAAAATAGGGTGGGTAAAAAATGGAGAACAAGAGTTTGCATACAAAGAAAATAATTTTCTATGGTCAACAGTGTGGCATGACTCATTTTCTCAACACCCAGAGTTTTTAAAATTTTCTGAGAACGTTAAAAAGTTCGGCTATGAAGATGTACGCCAGGCTGTATTTAAAGAAGTTCCTACAGTCTTAAACATTGAGGATTACTTAGAAAGCAAATCAACAATTATTAAAAATTTTAACGTGGCGCTTATGAGCTTATGGCCTGAGCTCCCGCAGCTTTATATTGTCACATGTTTACTAAAGGCATAAAATGAAAATTGGCATTTTTATATCAAGTCATTTTTGGTCATCAATACCATACGATGGACTAAATTTGTTTAAGCATCTTTCTAACAAATTTGACGTAGACCTTCTAGCTCTAAAAGATGACATTAGATTAAATAAGAAGTTTAACGGGAATGAGAAGTTCTTTTTTGATAAAGATAAATTTACTTGTGAGCCTAACTTAAGAGTTTTAAATAACTGGAATGATTTCTATGTTGCGTCTAGTGATTATTCTATTATTTTAACCAACTCAAAAATTACCAACAAAGTGGTCTTAGGTAGTATTCTTAGCGATCTTAAAACGAAAGTTAAATGTCCTATTGGTGTATGGGATATCGGAGGATCAGACATACTAGTTGATTCAATTAAGTTCGCTAACTGCTACTTTACTAAAGGATCTATCTGGACTACTTGGATGAGAAAGATGCTCAATTCAAACCAGGGTATCTTTACAACAGGCTCTCCTCATTACGACTATTATCTTCACAGTGATAGAATTTGCCACAAATTTGACTTATCTAAAGAAGACTTTTTTAAAAAATATAACGCACCTAAAGATTCTAGTCTAATACTTGTTGCACCTTCAAATCCTTCTTCACATACACAGCAGTATGATGAAAATCTACCAAAGCTTGAAAAGCTCTGTAATTTTGCCGAAAAGTCTAGTGACAAGATAAAGATACTTGTGAAAACCTATCCTCATGATTACGTTTTCTATGAAAATGCTGGAACACACTCAGGAATTTATCATAGAAAAAGGTATTCAATACCGCAGTATCAAGTTCTTAAAGAAAACTTTCCTAACATTGAAATTGTAGAAAGTCAAGATCACTTTTCCGCTATGAAGCATTGCGAAAAACTTTTTAATATATCTGGTTCCCACTTGGCCTGGGAGTCAGTGCTGACTGACATAGTATCATTTACCTCTAATTACAGTAATAAACCGTACTATCAGACTGTTAGATATCTGCCTGATTATGTTAAATATCCAGATGAAATAGTAAATGCTGAAATACAAAATGTTAGTGAAATGTTTAGCGACAAAGCATTTAAAAAGCATAGCCTTGAAGATTTTATATCAAGAGATTTAAGCTTTGATAACATAGAAAAAACATTGATAAGCCTTGGTCTTAAAAAGTAAGTTATTAAAAAATGAAAAAAATACTGTGTATAACACCATTAATTCACCTTGATGAGCCTTTTAAATTTTTAAATTCTTTTGGTAGTGTGGATTATAAGCCCAACATTACAAAAAATGAGATTTTAAAAACTAATCTTTCAAAATATGATGTAATATTCTGCTGCCCAAACGGCCAGCCATTTGTTTTAGACAGCTCGACTTTAATTAATTTTAAAGGAGTTATTTTGTCCGCCAGTACAGGGCTAAATCATATTGATCTTAGTTACTGTGAAAAAAATAACATAAAAGTCTTATGCCATAAAGACGATCATGAAGGCCTATTAAATCACTTGCCTTCAACTTCAGAATTAGCATTCGGATTAATGCTCTCTCTTTTAAGGAACATTCCACAGAGTCAATCTCATGTGAAGTCCTTTAACTGGAAATACGAAGAGTTTATCGGTCGGCAAGTAAAAGACTTAAAGATTGGTATTGTGGGTCTTGGGCGCCTTGGAAAAATGATGCATAGGTTTTGCACAGCATTTGAAGCTGATGTTTTTGTTTACGACCCTTACGTTGAAGGCACAAACTGCAAAGACTTGAAAGAAATGTTTTCTAAATGTGATGTAATCTCTCTTCATGTTCATGCATCTTCTAGCACAAAATATATGATCGATGAAAGTCTATTAAGTCTTATGAAAAAAGGCTCATATATCGTAAATACTTCCAGAGGTGAAATAGTAAATGAGGTACACGTAGTCAATGCTTTGAATGAAGGCCGGCTATTCGGATATGGCGCAGATGTCGTGGAACATGAATTCACTGATATAAAAAATTCTCCTATTATTAATGCAATGAACAAAGGGCACAATATAATAGTAACACCTCATGTCGGAGGATCGACGTGGGAAGGATCAAAAAGGGCCTATATGTGGTCAATAAGCAAGCTTAAGGATTTGTAATATGATTAAAGCGTTTGTAATAATACCTGCAAAAGGTGACTCAAAAAGATTAGTTGGAAAAAATAAGCGCATCATTGCTGGAAAAACACTTCTTGCGCATTCAATTGAATATGCTCTAAAATCAGAGTTAGCCGAAGCTGTATTGGTCTCAACTGAAGACGAAGATCTAAGAAATATCGCAGAAGACTATGGAGTTCAGGTTATTGGAAGAGATCAAGAATATATGGGCGAAAGAGAAGTAGCTGATGTATATGTAAAAATATTTCAAGATCACGGTAACAATTCATATACACATGTAGTGGGAGTCCAACCTGATCATCCTGATAGAACCATCCCCTTAGATGAAATGTTAAATTATGCTTTAGTCAATAAGTACGATGATCTTTTCACTGTAGATCCTGATGGAACTAGGAACGGATCTATTAGAATTACAAAAGCTGAGCATGTAAAATCCGGATATATGAGCCGAAGAGTCGGTAGCATGACGGATGAATGCACAAATATTCACAGTGAACAAGATTTAAAAAATGCGGAAAGCAATATAAATGAACGATTACATTAATTCTTTAAAAAGCCAAAACAAGCTTAATATATCAATTGATAAGTCTATTGATTTTGAATGGGATTATTATAAGATCGCAGGACCATGCTCTGTTGAAGGCCCAGGCATTATAGACATAGCAAATGATCTTAAGAAAGTAGGTATTGATGCGCTCCGAGCTGGTGCCTACAAGCCTTGCACTTTTCCTATACTTGAAGAGAAAAATGGTTGGAAAGAAGGCTTAAGAAGAGAAGGTTTAGATCTTTTAATGCAGACAAAGCTAGAGACTGGAATCCCTATAGTGACTGAAGTAATGGATCCTAGGATGATAGAAACAGTCGGCGAAGTCGCTGACGTTTTCCAGATTGGCACAAGAAACTTTCAAAACTATTCATTGCTAGATGAGCTAGGTAGGTGCAATACTCCTGTTCTTCTTAAGCGAGGAACATGGGCAACAATAGATGAAATATTAGGTGCATGCGAAAGAATACTGGTCGGAGGAAATAGAAAGATCGCTATATGCCTCAGGGGTGTGGTTGGAGCTCCAAGCTATAGACATGTATTCCCTACAATTCGCTGGGCTCCCGATCTAATGATGATTCCTGCCTTAAAAGAACTCACAAATATTCCAGTAATATACGATCCAAGCCACTCAACAGGGTACAGAAATTTTGTTAAGCCGATATCTAGTGCAGCATTAGCCGCTGGAGCAGATGGCTTGATAGTTGAGTGTCACCCTGATCCTGACAAATCAATTAGCGACCCAGCGCAAGCAATTAACTACGATGCATTAGAAGAAATATTTAAAGGTTGGTAGTCTTTAAATAGCATGCATACCATAGACTATCTTGTAGGAGCATCATATTTAGTATGTAGCTTTTAGCAGGACTTAGACTAAGTATGAGCAATAAAGAGTACATCCTAAGAAAAATAAACTCATCTGAGATTATTAATGACCCGTGGCGTCATATAATCATACATGACTTGATGCCTCAAGAATTGTACGAAGGAATAAAAGCTGAAACAAGCGCCTACTTGAATTCAAAGCATCTTCGACAAGCAAAAAAAGGTTTCCGTGCATATCACATCAATGTTAATAGATCTCAAGGTGTTTACCCAGACAGAAAACTAGAACCAAGTCTATTTGAATACTATAATCTCCTATCAGACAATGATATAGAGAATGCTATTAAAGCAAAAGTAAATTTAGAAGACTATCATGCCGATGATTTGTCTAAAGATATGTGGTCTTCTTTTGATATCCAGTCGCCTAGTTTTGTGTATGATGAAGTACATTCAGATCACGAAACAAAAATACATACGCTGATACATTATCTGGCTGAACCCGAAGATGATGAATCTTTAGGGACTACGCTTTACCGCCCAGACATTGCTGGACTCAAGCAAGATGTACGGTCAGATTTTTTGGCTCGAGCAAAATTTATACCTAACAGTGCATTAATATTTTCTCCATGCAGTGAAAAAGGTAGGATGACAAATCACTCAATGTTTCATTTATCTGAAACGACAAATCTCAGGAAGTCATTGCAGACATTCTGGATGAAATCAAAGCAGAATTGGACAAAACCTCAAACCGGAAGAATAGAGATATAGAATGAATGAAAAATTTAAACTGATACATGAAGATATGTCTATTCAAATCTATTCTGATGAGCATTTTGACAATAAGCAAATGATTTCAAGAACGAAAGCGTATAGAGAAGATGAGCCTTTTACGCTTAATTGGATTAAGTCCTTTGAATCATCTGATAATCAAAAATGTATTTTTTATGACGTAGGGGCTAATATCGGAGGATTTAGCTTTATTGCTTCTATGATGCATAAAAATGTAGAGGCATTCGCTTTTGAGCCAAACTATTTAAACTTTTATTCTGCACTCAAAACTTGTCAAATTAACAATATTGAAAATGTTCACCCAATCAATGTTGCTATTAATGATAAAAATGAATTTAATTATTTCTTATACGACAATGTTTCCAATGGATCCAAGGGAAATTTTGGAACTAAGCTCAAAAAACAGATGTTAAAGTCAGAGTTTAGCAATCCATTCAAGCGAACAATCGAGCACAAATCAGGAATCTTAGGCGTTTCTCTTGATAGCTTAGTTTATGACTACGGATTGCCTAAGCCAAATTATATAAAAATTGATGTTGATGGAAACGAAAAACTAGTACTGCAAGGAGCAAAAAAACTTTTACAAGAAGACTGCATAAAAGGTGTTGCGCTTGAAGTTGATAACAAAATTTATCCTAAAAAGTTTAAAGATAAAAATAGCAGAAAAATGAAAAACTATTTCAATCTTGTCATGTCTGAAAATAATTTTATTTTAAAAGAAGAAGTACTTACTGATGATAAAAAAACTTCTGTAACGATGAATTTCTACTCTAAGAAACTCTAAATCTAGCTTTATAGGAATTCAACAAAGATGTCAAAACAGCCAGAAAAAGATAAGAAGCTAAAAGCCATTGTTGTAGGCAATAGCCCATCTGTTTTAAATCATGAGTATGGCGAACTTATCGACGGATATGACATTGTGATAAGAATAAATCGATGCCCTACAGAAGGCTATGAAAAGCACATAGGGAGCAAGATTGATATCTGGGCAACAACAAGAAATACTTACTATAAGGCGCATGATAGAAAGTGGGTTCCTAAAAAATACGACAAATTAAAATATGTCTGGCACCGAACTGCTAAGTCACAGCGAAGAGTTAACGGATTACCAAAAGATCTTATGAGCAAAAAAAGAAGCTCGGTCATGTATAAAAGAGGTGTACTTCGTAAAAACTATAAAGAATACTTCTACTCAGGAAAGTCCAGAGCTCACGCGTACGAGCTACTTGATACAGGTCATGAATTATGCACAGGGCTCATAACAATAATGTATTCAACTTTATGCTATGAAGATGTGACTATTCACGGATTTACTTTTTACGCTGATCAAAATGATGGAAAAATTACAGCATATTATAGAGAAAAAGAGGCTATAGACGACAAGCACCCAGAAGATGAGCACTGGGAAGAAAATAAATCTTCTGGTTTCGCATCTGAAGAAGTTGCAAAAATAAAACAAGACATAGTCAATGATTTAGTATCAAAAGGAAAAATTAAGATTTTACAGCATATAGAAACAAACAACACTGAAGAGTAAAACTATGAAAAAAGGAATGAAAGACAACATAGAAAGAAAAAAGCCTTCAATCAATGAAGTCAATTTCTATAACAGCATTCCTATGTTTAGTTTCATAGAGCTTAATATCAATGAGATATGCAACAGAGTGTGCCCTTTCTGTCCAAGAGTCGATCCAGAAATATACCCAAATCAAAACATTCACATGTCTGTAGATTTAGCAGAAAAAATAGCATCTGAGCTAAAGCAAATAGAGTTTACAGGAATTGTAAATATAAGCGGAACCGGAGAGCCTCTACTTACAAAAAACATACCAGAGATTATTGAAAAATTCGGTAAAAATGACATACACATTGAAGTTGTCACTAACGGTGATGTCTTAGCCAGCAAATCAGGCCCAGAGATTATTAAAAAATGCTATGAAAGCGGCTTAAAGCAATTTGTCGTAAGCCTATATGACGGCCCAGAGCAAATACAGTACTTTAAAGATCTTTTTAAATCGTGCGGAATTGATGAAAGCTTATTCTCTTTAAGAGATCGATGGTACGATGAGTCAGAAAACTTTGGCTTGCTTTATACTAATAGGGCAGGAACCATAGAAAATCAAAAAATTGAAACAGCTAAGTTGCCTTGTTACTATACACATTATTCGATGTATATAGACTGGAACGGAGACGTGCTATTGTGTTGTCAAGACATGTACAATAGAACAGTTAAGTTTGGCAACGCCAATGATAATAAGATTATAGAAATATGGAAAGATGCAAGGCTTTCTGAGTATCGAAAAATGCTTAATGATGGAGATAGGTCAAACTCCCCTTGCAATAACTGCAATGCAAATGGAAGAGTATTTGGTAAAAATCATGCCGATTCGTGGAGCGGATCATATTTTAAGAATGTTAAAACCTAGATTAAGGTAGAGAAATAAAATGAAAAAGCCGGAATTACAAAAAGGGTTAATAGAGGCATCTATACCTGACGTCTCTTTTGACAGGTCTGCTAAAAAAATAGTAATGGTAGCGCCCCGAGCTATAGCACTTGAAACACAAATAAGAAAAACCATCCCACCTTTTGGGCTGTTAACTGTCGGCGCCACTATTGAAGAGCGCGGATATGATCTTCTTTGCATAGACAGTGTATTAGAAGGATTCGAGCATGTAGTCCCAGACTCACATCCAGGATTTATTAAATACGGCCTAGATGAACACGATGTCGCAAAACGTATTCAAGAATACGGAGCTGATTTTGTAGGCATATCTGTTTTGTTTTCTGGGATGGCAGAGTGTGGTTACGATATTGCCAAGGCAATCAAGAAGATAATGCCAGATATTCCAGTCTGCATAGGTGGTATTCATACCACAGCTGTGGGCAAGCAAGAACTCTTTGCAGAACAGCCTGACCTTGATTTTGTAATTTCTGGTGAAGGTGACATTACATTTCCAGATCTATTAGACGAATACTTTGGAGAAAAAAATCTTGAAAATGTCAAGGGTCTTACTTGGAGAAACGATAACGGTGACGTGATCGAGAATCCAAGACAGAGGTTAATTGAACAGTTAGATGTCTTGCCATTCCCATGCTGGCATAAATTTGATATGGAAAAGTATTATGACATCAATATTCCATTCAGTCCATTTGTGTCTTCTCCAAGAGTAGGAACTATTATAACTTCTAGAGGTTGTCCTGCTAATTGTAATTTTTGCTTTATAAGCTGGACAGCAGCAAAAGACAGAGGAGACAATAAGCCGTATAGGACAAACTCAGCAGACTATATAGTTAAAATGATTGAATACATGGTAGATGCATACGGTATAAAAGAGTTGCAAATTCTAGATGACTCATTTACTGTTGATTATCACAGGGTAACAGAAATATTTGAAAGAATAAAGCCGCTTGGCTTAAGAATAGAATTTCCTAACGGCATTAGAGCAGACCTGCCTAGAAAAGTAGATAGAAGAAGAAAGCTATTTAACCTAATGAGAGAAGCAGGTGTGTGGCAAGTATGCTTTTCACCTGAGCATGGAAATCAAGATTACCTAAGAGATTACATCGACAAAGGAATGGATTTAGAGCAAGTAAAAATTTCTTGTGACATTGCTCATGAAATGGGATTCTTAGTTCACGCAAACTTTATTATGGGCTTTCCAGGTGAGACTAAAGAACTAAGAAAAGATACTGAAGATTTTGCAAGAAGTCTTGATGCAGACAGTTTTTCATTTTCATTTGCAACTCCTTTTCCAGGAACAGCTTTGTATGACGAAGTAAAGCAAAAGAATTTATTCACAAAAGACTACAATAAAAATAGAGTTTTATTTGACAAAGTAAATATAATACCACACGACATATCAATTCCTGATCTATACAAGCATGTAGAATTTTTAAATAGAGATCTTAATGAAAAAGCCCAGGGCAAGAGGCCAGAATTAACAGCTAAAAAATATGCGCTTATTGATGCAAGAGAAAACAAGATAGATACGAATGATAGAAAGTATCATCATACAAACGGAGAAGTCTTACCCACTACAGCAAACTATTTTAAGGACGGAAGCACCCTGCACAGCAGGCCCAAGTCAAAAGAAGAAGCTGTTGAAGAGCAGTTTAACAGAGTATACAAATCAGATGATTGATAGAATAGATGTCTAAAATAACAAATAGGAAGCGCCTAAAGTTCCACAAAGACTATCTCTATCTCAACAGAAATACAATAATGGATAAGCATCCTGACCACGTATATGACAGCCTTGTTAGATGTCTTAAGCCAGATCATATACATCAATACCCTGATTTATGGGAAACTTATTGCAAGTTAAGCAAATATCTAAATGTACCTGAAAATCAAATACTTATCACCCGCGGTGTTGAGGGCGCAATAAGGCAAGTTTTTGATACAATAAATGTTGAGAATAAGAATGTAGGAATCACACTTCCAGGGTATGCAATGTATAGTGTCTACGCAGAAAGTAGAAATTCAAATGTTATCTCTGTAAAAGGAAAATACCCGGATTGTAATATCACAGTTGACCAGATAAAAGAGATAGTACCAAAGATTGAAGTTTTATTTTTAGATAATCCTAAGTCACATATACCAAGTTATTTCGATCATGATGAACTGTACGATATAATAAAGTATTGTGAAAAGCACAGTGTAATAGTTTTTCTTGACGAAGTGTACGTAGGTTGGGAAGCTGAAAGCTATTTACCGAACTTAAGCAAGCATGACAATCTAATCATAGCACGAAGCTTTTCAAAAATTGGATTCCCTTCAATAAAGTCCGGGTGGCTAGTTGCCAATGAGAATCTAAAGCGAAGGCTTGAAGCAACTCGAGATTCATATGAATTAGACTTTTTTGCATGCAAAGCTGTTGAGTTCTTAATTGAAAATGATGAATATATTTCTAATTTAAAGAAAAAGCTTTTAGACACAAAGCGCCACTGGATCAGTACTTTCTCCAAAAATAAAAAAATTAAAGTCTATGATTCTAAGAATTATGTACTAAGGCTATACAGCCTCGACCAGGCACTAATAGAGCGCATTCATAATATGCTTTACGATCAAAAAATAGTAGTAGGCCTAGTAGATAAATTTAATCTAGTGTTCAGCGTCGTCAACGACAAAAAAGTTGAAAAAATTATCTTCAAAGCAATATGCGAAGAATAATCTAAAATTTCTGATCTATGAACTCTATAAACAATAGATACAAATCATATATTTGAAATAAAATACAATAGCTTTGATAGTTGTGACGACTATCTTTTCGATAATAAAAAATCCATTCTAGAAAGTAAAAATGGACAATATTAGCATTGTATTAAGAAATAGAAATGAAGGCGAATTCATTGGCTTTGCAATCCAGTCTTGCTTAGATCATTTTAAAAAACCTGAGATAATTGTTGTTGACAATGGTTCAACAGATGATTCTTTGCAAACAGTAAATCTCTTTAAAGATCGTGCGCCAGTTAAAGTAATTTCAATAAATGATTACTCTCCCGGAAAGTCGATAAATCTAGGCGTTGCAGAGGCGTCAAACGATCTCATCTTAGTCCTTTCTGCACACGCTCAGATTACAGAAATGAATTTAGACAAAGTCATTGAAGACTTAAAGCATAACGTAGCAGTATTTGGAAATCAAATACCCATCTACAAGGGAAAGAAAATAACAAAAAGGTACATTTGGAGTCATTTCAAAAAAAATGTAACACAGGACATGTTTTCAGAAATAGAAAATAGACATTTTCTCCATAATGCTTTTTGCTTTTATAACAAGAACTTCTTGTTAAGGCACCCATTTGATGAAAAGCTTTCAGGTAAAGAAGACAGATACTGGGCGCGTGACATGATTAAAAAAGGCTATCATTTTCTGTATAATGGAAAAGAATTAATGTGCAATCACTATTGGACTACTAATGGTGCAACTTGGAAAGGTATGGGTTAAAAATGTACACAATCGGCGTTATTGGAAACGGATTTGTAGGATCCGCTGTAATTTCTGGATTTTCACTTCACAGCAAAGATATAAAGATTTATGACGTAGATCCTCAGCGATCAACGCATTCTTTTGAAGACACTGTAAGGAAATCTGATTTTGTTTTTGTTTCTGTTCCAACTCCTATGACAGGAGGCCTTGGGGGGAAAATTGATCTAAGCATTCTTGATTCTGTTTTTGAAAAAATAAATAAAACAAGAGGCTCTTCAAATCCAATTTTTATTCTTAAGTCTACTGTAATCCCCGGCACAGTTGAAAGATTGGTCAAAGAATATCCAAAATTAAAAATAGTCTTTAGCCCTGAATTTCTTACTGAGCGGTCTGCAAGACTAGACTTTATCAACACGTCAAGAATTATTCTAGGCGGTAGCAAAGCTAACTGCAACAAAGTTGAATCTCTTTTTAGAACAAGATTCCCGTATACAAAAATTATTAAAACCGATGCTGCAGCAGCGCAGTTTATAAAATATATGGCTAACTGCTTCTTTGCTGTAAAGGTTTCTTTCATGAATGAGATGAGACAAGGTGCTGATATTTTAGGATGTCAATGGAATGATGTTATGGATGGATTTGTTTCAGACGGAAGAATAGGAAATTCTCATATTGATGTTCCCGGCCATGACGGAGATTTCGGCTATGGCGGCAAATGCTTTCCAAAGGATATTAATGCTTTTATATCGTTTTTTGAAGATATTGGCGTTGAACCTGAAGTTATGAAAGCATCATGGAGAAAAAATCTTGAAGTTAGAGATAATCATGACTGGCTTAAAATCAAAGGCGCTACGTCAGATAATTCTGATTTTTCAAAAGAAGAATTTGAGCTAGAAGAATGACACTTTTCCCAACAGGTAAGCCCCACATCTCATTCTCAGAATTATTTGCTTGGAAAGAATGCCCCTACAGACATAAGCTTCTGCATATTGATAAACTAGGAACCTTCGAACCATCTCCATTTTTAGGGTTTGGCACAGGAGTCCATGCTTCTTGTGAAGATTATATTGAAACCAAAACTCTAGACAAGTCTTTTGCTATGAAGGAAATTGATGAGTACTGGGAAGAGAACCAAGCAGGTATCAATGAGTACATTGAAAGTAATGCGTGGTGCAAGTACGATCCAGATCGAGAAGCATGGAAGCAGATAGCCTCTGACATTCTCGACGATGTTCCCAGCTTCTTAGATGAGACCTTCCTTGAATGGAAAGGTGTAGAAGCTGAAGAACAGCTCTACGAATCAATCCAGAACGACGACATGCTATTTAAAGGATTTATTGACGCAGTTATAATTTGCAAGAACAATAAAGGCCAAAGAAGAATCTGGCTCCTCGATTGGAAGACAGCAGGTTGGGGATGGCGCAAAGAGAAAAAGCAAGACTTTAATTACCAAATGCAGCTATTACTATACAAGCATTTCTGGTCTGAAAAGCACAACATAGATCCAAAAGAAGTTAAGACAGGATTTATCCTCTTAAAAAGAGATGGAAAAAACGGGAAACGATGCGAATTAGTTGAAGTCTCAGGTTCACAAAAAAAAGTAGATGAAGCTGTAAAGACAGTTAGATCAATGCTAAATGCGGTCCGCCGCGGCTTTTTCCCAAAAAATTATAGTGCATGCCGATGGTGCGAGTTTAAGGGAACTGAACAGTGCTCTGGATCTTAGCATCTCATAAAATTTTATAAATTACATACATTTTGTTATTATTGTTTTAGCAATGCTTTAGCAGCTGTACTTCTGTGAGAAAATATGAAAAAGAAGAAAATATTACTTTTAAGTGATCACTTAATGAGCACATCCGGCGTTGGAGTCCAGTCCAGATATCTTATGAACGGCCTGGTTGAAAAAGGCTGCTGGACAGTCCGCCAGCTTGGTGCTGCTATGAAACACGCTAATCATGATGTCGTCCAACCTCATGCTGATATCATCATCAAGCCTATTGACGGATTCGGTAATCCTGCGATGCTTAAACAGCTTCTAGCAACCGAAAAACCTGATGTTCTTATCCTGTTTACTGATCCTAGATTTTTTATATGGGTATGGGAAATGGAAGATGAAATTCATCAAATCTGCCCAATTGCATACTGGCATGTCTGGGATAATCACCCTTGGCCGGACTATAACAGAGTCTTGTATGAGTCTACAGATTTAATAAACTGTCACTCACATTTGACGTATGAATTAGTATCAGAAAGATTTCCTGAAAAAACAAACTTTATTCCTCATGCACTCCCAGAAGATATTTTCTTTAAAATGCCTGAAGAAGAGATTAAAAATCAAAAAGCAAATCTTTTAGGAGACGCAAGAGCTGATCACTTCACAGCTTTTTGGGTAAATAGAAACGCAAAGAGAAAACGCCCAAATGATGTCTTAGTTTGCTGGAAAATGTTTTTAGATAAGCTTGAGAAAGAAGAAGGGCATAGAAATGCAACACTTATAATGCATACAAACCCTACGGATCAAGAAGGCCCCAACCTCTTAGCTTCTATGAATATGCTCGAATTAAATGAAAACGTGTTTTTCTCAACACAATCAATTGATTTTAGTCAAATGAACATCCTGCATAATGTTGCAGATTTTTGCATCAATATCGCTTTAAACGAAGGTTTTGGGCTCGCGACTTTAGAGTCAATGCAAGCTGGCAATCCAATTATTGCAACTAAGACAGGCGGCCTAACAAGACAAGTTGTTGATCATAGAGATGGATCTGAGAATGGATTTGCATTAGAACCAGATGTTCGTTCACTTGTTGGAAGTCAAATGGTACCTTACATCTATGAAGATTACGTACAGAATGAAAAAGTCTCTGACGCGATTTATAAAATGTACGCAATGGGGCCAGAAGCTCGTAAAGCACTAGGCGAAAAAGCAAGAAATTACGTTCTCTCAGAATTTAACATCCAGAATACTATTGATCAATGGCATGATTCACTTTGGGAGCTTACAGAAAAATGGAAGTCTGACAAAGAATCAATTTACAAATCATGGGAAATGGTGGAGTTTTAGTCAAAGATGAAAAAAGTAGTAATTAGAGGACCCCTTATCACCCAAAGTGGCTACGGCGTACATTCTAGACAGGTTGCAAGGTGGCTGATTGAAAAATCAATTGCTAGTCAAATTGATTTAGTTTGTCAATGCACCAACTGGGGAACAACCCCTTGGAAACTTGATGAAAATTTAGATAGCGGCTTAATCGGCGAGATAATGAAGCACTCAAGAAGTGTCAACCATAAGTTCGATGTCTCCATTCAAATTCAACTACCTAATGAGTGGGATACAAAACTAGGTTCATATAATGTAGGGATCACAGCTGGAGTAGAAACTGATATCTGCAATCCTTCCTGGGTGGACTCAATTAATAAAATGGATCTTGTAATTGTCCCTTCTGAGTTTACTAAAAAGACATTTATAAACTCTGGTAAAGTCACGACGCCTATTAAAGTAATTCCTGAGTCTTTTATAGATGAGATCCTTGAAGAGGATCTTGCAGATCCCTTCACCTTTACCTCAGATTTTAACTTCCTAATATTTGGGCAGCTAACTTCAACAAACCCACAAGACGACCGAAAAAATATTTTTAATACTGTGAAAACAATTTGTGACACTTTTAAAAATGATGATGATGTAGGTATTATTCTTAAGACTAACGGCGGCAGAGGAACTAAAATTGATAGATTGAATATTAAGAATCAATTTGAATCTTTGGTAGATTCCGTGAGGCAAGGCCCGTTTCCAAAAATTACTATTTTACACGGTGATCTTTCCCCAAAAGAAGTAGCTTCTCTTTACAGAAATAAAAAAGTTAAATGCCTTGTTTCTATGACTAGAGGCGAAGGATATGGTTTACCGCTTCTAGAAGCAGCTGCGTCAGGTCTTCCAGTCATAGTTACAGGTTGGTCTGGACACACAGATTTTCTAAAAGGAGACGGCTACTTAAAATTAAAATACAGTCTTGTCCCTGTTTCAAAATCTAGGATTGATAAAAATATATTTGTTGATGGGTCAAAATGGGCTGAGCCTGATGTTAAGTCAACTATTGAATCGCTAAGTAAATTTAGAAAATATCCGTCCATGTATGAGAAGAGAGCTAAAAACGCAGCTCAAAGCATTAAAAAAGAATATTGTTTTAGTGCTATAAGAAGCCAGTACAATGAAGCATTCGGTGAGATCTTATGATATATGCTGTCGTCATTCTAGGCGTAATCTGCTCTATTCAAGCCTTCTATCTTTATCGCTTTGCAAATACGATTCTTAAAGCTGAAGAAGATATTGAAGTCTCCCTAGATATCATAGATGACTCATACAAGAACATAACTTTAATTTTAGAAAAACCTTTGTTTTATGACAGCACAGAAGTCCGACAGATTCTTATGCAATTAAGAAACTCAAAAAGTGCACTGCTATACGTTGCTAATAGAATGACAGGAACAGAAGAGATCCCTGAAGGAGAAAGCAATGTCTGAAAAGCCAGCTGCAGCAAAGAAGAAGAGAAAGCCTAGAAAGAAAAGCAAGTTAAAACAGTATTTTCATGAGGGGACTCAAGCTGCTATTGAAAAATTCCAAGCAGAGTCATCGCTTGAAGAAAAAGCAAAAATATATCAGACAGAAATATTACCTGCATTTGAAAAGCTTTCTGAAAATCTAATCTTTATTCACAGATTTACTAGTCTTCATTCTTCATACGAAGATTTAAAAAATGACTGTATAACATTTCTGTATGAAGCTCTTTACAAGTTTGATGCATCAAGAGGTACAAAAGCATTTTCTTACTTTAATGTTGTTGCAAAAAATTTCTTAATCATTAAGTCAAAGCAAAGAACTAAATTTCTAAAAAGAAATATAAGCATTGAAAATCCAGCTTCGTTCACTCAAGATGAAACAGTTTCACTGCATAATCAAAATACTGTTCCAGCGCAAGAAGAGAGAATAATTAGGGAAGAAAAAAGGACAGTTATCTTAGAGATGATTGTTAAGATAGAAGAAATAGTTAAATCAGAAAATGAAAGATCTTGCATATACGCTGTAAGAAAACTGTTTGAAAACGCTGATGACTTAGAATTTTTAAACAAAAGAGCGATTTTTGTCTACTTAAGAGAGATGAGTGGGCTAAATCCAAAGCAGCTCACAACTACCATATCTTCCCTTAAAAAGAAATATAACGAGCTAAGAAAGCTAGAAGAGTTCGATGCCTTCTTCTGATAATAACGACCCAAAAACCAAAGAAGAGCTTTGGCAAGAAATATATGGCAATGCGACGCAAGATCGTGAAAAGGCAAGTATGTTAATTACTAACCTCTGGAAAGAAATCACAGCAGACCCAGAAAAGCACGTACTTTACGGAACTACTGTAACAAAATATCTTGAGAGAATGTCTAAGTCAAATGATCAACTTGTAAAGCTAGCCGAGCTCATGTCAAAAAATGATGATCTTGATGATTCCCCTGTCGATCTAGATGATGTCTATGATAAAATTGAGATTACTGAGAAAGTTAAGATTAAAGCGGAGGGCGAATAGTGTTAAATGCTGCATTTGACAGAGTTGTTGTCCGAGAAGTCATCGATAATCCACAGCGATTTATTGATCTAAGCATTCAAGAACCCGATAGCTTTGAAAAAATATTTGGAAAAAGTGAAAGCAGTCAACAGAGCCAAAAACCGCTAGTCCTAGATCAGGATTTTGGAAACAGTAATGCAAAAGTAGCTTCTGATCCTACATCTGGAATTGACCGAAAAACAGGAAACCTCTCAGATCTGTCAATTGCGAATTTAAAAGCGCTTATGTCTGCACCTCCTAACAGTATTGTTGGAACTGTAGTAACACCCGGTTATAGTCAAGATCAGACACCAAAGATTTACTATCCTTTTTTCCCGCCTCATCTTTCTTTTCCAATTAAGCCTGGGGAAACTGTGTGGGTTATGGATCCAGCAGGCAATTCAAGAATAGGACCAACATTTCAGCCCGCCATCTCAGCACCTGACTCCTTTGTCACCGGTGAGACTATGAATAACGGCTACTGGATGAGTAGAATTCCTGCAGCTTCATATGTTGAAGATGTTAATCACACACACCTAGATAGACAGAGAAGTGTGTACTACAAAGATTCACAACGTGCAAATGAAAGCCTAGATGATTTCCCACCAGATTTTAGTAACGGCCCATATACTGATGGTCGATCACCTACTATTGCAAATAAAAGCTTTGATTTTAATAACATTAGGTTTAAAGCCCTTTCCAACGAAAACGTAACAAAAGAACCTGTACCTAGATTTACCAAGCGCCCAGGGGACCTTGTAATACAAGGATCTAACAATACACTGATTAGCTTGGGGGAAGACCGACCAAAGGCCGACAACGGGTCTAATTCAAGCTATAAAAATAAAGAAAAATCTGGGCCAAGACTGAATTCAAAAGAAGGCACTATAGACATCGTAGCAGGTCGAGGATTCTCACCCGAGGGATCACAAAACAATGCTAATGTTGTAAAAAATATTCTAGGCCAAGATGAAACTGAAAAAAGATCATGGGCTCAAGATGCTTCTAGAAAGAAGCTGGTAAAGATAACTGAGGGCGATCCCGACCTAATCTATGATTTATCTAGAGTATATGTTTCTATGAAAACAGACGGTGACAAAAACTTTGGATATGAAAAGAAAGAATCGTTACCTAATCCAGGATCAAGTCTTGAGCCTGTTGACTCTAAGCCTTACGTTATTTTAAAGTCAAATGAAATTAGAATCATTGCACGCCAAGCAAAAGATGGGCAGGAAATAAAAGAAAACGGAAGTCTAAGAATCATAAAGGAGGGAGCAAGAGATGAAGCAGGACACTCAATAGATCAGTCAGTAATCTCCATGCAACCCGACGGCACTCTTATGATAGACGGCCCAACTGTAATAATAGGCTCAGGGAAAGAAAAGAGTAACGGCCAAGGTGACCAGGTTTTACTCGGAGGATCAACCGCCTCTCAACCTATAGTATTAGGCAACGAGTTAAAGTCTTTAATCCAGGAGTTAATTCTAGCTATTAAATCTATCACAGTCCCTACGGGAACAGGGCCGTCTGGCCCACCAATTAACATAGCACAGTTTGAAGCAGTTTCAAATAAGCTTGACTTGATGCTTAGCAAAGTTGGAAAAACAAAGTAATGCCGCTAAGCAACCAAATACTTTTTTCCGAACTTAGTAAGTTTATGCTTCCTGAGACTGTAGGCTTCCGCGGTTTTCCAGAAAATCCTATTGAGTTCGGAGCGGACTTTAGCATTGCTGTCGACAGATACACAGCATCAATCTTTCCACCGGCAACTCCCGCTTCAAGGTTAGCAGCAAAAAATGCACTAAAATTTGCTCTATCTACTGTAGGTCCCCCTCCTGCAGGGGTTCTGTTTCCAGTTGCTATAAGCGCAGCAATGGCTGCTTATGCCACAAGCATAGCTGCGGGAATGTTACCGGCTTTTATTGCTGTCCCGCCAGTACCTCCAATAGGGCCAATAATTTTAAGCACAACTATGCCCTTAGGGATGTCCGGCGCCCCTGGTGACAAAGTGATAAGCACTTTGTCTCAAACAATCCACAGCTGGTTTAAAACAGGCGGTGCGGTACCATCTGGCGGCGGCCCTCCAATAACATGGTCATAAAACATATGATCTGGTTATTTATATTTGAGTGTTTGTAAATGGCAACTATAAGTTTTAAATCCGTGGGAAAAAAGGTTTCTGAAAATCAGACACCAACTGTTCCTGTGTCAACTCCAATCGGAATCTCGACGCCCATGCAGCTCGGAGAAGGTTCAGATGGAATCTTTAGGACTCACCGTGTCCTGGGAAATCAAATATCAGACAACCTTAGAAATCTTATTTTAACCAACTACGGAGAAAGATTAGGCCAGTATGACTTTGGAGCGAATCTTAAGCAGCTCGTTTTTGACTATTCTTCCAATCCTGACTGGGAATCTGATGTTATGTCTAATATAAAGAACGCAGTTGCTAAATTTATGCCTTACGTGGAATTAGAATCTTTCGAGACAAGCATAGATACTAATAACGATCCGCAGATTGCAACAGTTGAAATTACTGTTTCTTTTAATGTTCCCACAGCCGGCGTCTCTAACAAGGCAATAAGAGTCTTTTTTGAGGCTGGAGGTTAATTTATGGCACAGAATACAAAAAAAGATCTGATCAAAGTCAAGAATAGAAGTTTTCTTAACAAGGATTTTGAATCCTTCAGATCAGAGTTACTCGAGTACGCTAGAACGTACTTTCCTGAAAACATACAGGATTTCTCAGATGCATCTTTAGGTGGTCTTTTTCTTGATCTCGCAGCTTACGTCGGAGACGTTTCTTCATTTTATCTCGATCACCAATTTAGAGAATTAGATCCCCAGACGGCTGTTGAGACAGTAAATATTGAGAGACTAGCCCGAGCCGCAGGTGTTAAGATCTCTGGAGCCTCTCCTGCAGTTGCAGAAATAGCACTTACAATAGAGGTGCCTTCTGAACAAGTAGGCAGTAAATTCCAGCCTCAAGAATCTGCACTTCCAATTATTCTAAAAGACACAACAGTTATTGCAAACAATGATATCGTTTTTAACGTAGTTGACAATATAGACTTCTCTGAAAGGGATGAAGTAGGAACGCTAGTAGCTGATATACAAATTAGATCAGTTAACACTTCCGGCACTCCGCTTTCTTACCTAGTAACCAGAAATATTACATGTGTTTCCGGTGATAGGGTGACTGAGACCTTTGAAATACCAGATACCTTTGAGGCATTTAGGACTCTAACACTTTCAAACTCAAATGTAAGTCAGATAGTAGATGTAAGAGATTCCAACGGAAACATCTATTATGAAGTCGAGTCACTCGCGCAAGACACAGTGTATATAGGCGTGAACAATCTTAGCGACGATAGCTTTGAAGTTCAGCAGTCTTTAGAAGTTAAACCAGCCCCGCGTAGATTTGTTACCACATCTTCTACGCTGACCGGTTTGACTACCATGCGCTTCGGTTCAGGCAGAGGAGATACTTTAGACAAAGATATTGTGCCTGATCCGTCTGAACTTGCTCTTCCGCTTTACGGAAAAAATAATTTTAGTAGATTCTCTATAGATCCTGAAAATCTTCTAAAGACAAGGTCACTAGGAATATCTCCAAAAGGTACTACTATATTTGTCCAGTATCGTTTCGGTGGAGGCTTAAGTCATAACGTCGGATCTAGAGCTATAACATCACTAGGTTCAATTTCTATGAGGTTTCCAGGCACGCCCGCAGCTCTAACCGAAAGATCAGTTAGAACTTCAGTTTCTGTCACAAACGAATCTCCTGCAAACGGCGGAGAAGATTCACCTGACATTGAACAAATTAGAGGATTGATTAATGCCTCTAGAAATTTACAATCTCGAATAGTGACAAAGAAAGATCTTCTTGCAAGAGTATATACAATGCCTTCAAATTTTGGCAGAGTTTTCAGAGCTTCTGTAAGAGAGAATCCTGTAAATCCTCTCTCTTCATTGATGTTCATCATAAACAGAGATTCATCAGGGTTTTTACAGACTTCTCCTGACTCTCTAAAGAAAAATCTATCTAAATATTTAAACGAATTTAGATTGATTGCCGATGCAATTGATATCCTGGACGCACAAATAATCAATATTGGAATTGATTTTGAAATTGCAGCGGATCCTAACTTTAACAAAGAGGCAGTTCTTAAGCAATGCATTGAGAATGTCGGCAATTATTTCAATATCGAAAATTTTCAAATCGAAGAATCTATATTAATCTCTGATATTACTAATTTAATTTACAACGTTACAGGCGTGACTTCCGTTACAGACGTAAAAATGAGAAATATTACGGGTAATGTAGGCCAAAGATCATATTCAAACAATGCATATAATGTAGTAGCTAATATTAGAAAGGGAATTTTATTTCCTCCGCCCGGCGGAATATTCGAAGTAAAATATCCTAACTTAGATATTAGAGGAACAGTGAGCTAGGAATAAAAAAATGTATAGAATACTGTCAGCATCTAAAGATTGCTATATTACAAACAAGATAATAAATAATAGTTTTAGAGCTACTGATTCTAATGTAGGGCAGGCAGGAACTCTTGACTTATTCAAGCTATACGATGAAAGCAGAATCTCAGGAGAGACAAATCCTATAGAGGTATCAAGACTTCTAGTTAAATTTGATCTCGATCCAATCAGAGCTTTGACAAGCAGCTTAATTGACATCACTAGTGATACATTTAAGTGCAATCTAAAATTATTCGACGTGGCAGGCGGACAAACTCTACCTTCTAATTTTAAAACTATAATCTTTCCTCTTTCAAAGTCTTTTGACGAAGGCGTCGGCAGAGATGTTATAAGATTTCAAGATATCGATGCAGCTAATTTTGTAACAGCATCAACGTCAGGCAACTCAGCAGTTGGCTGGACATCTCAAGGCGCCAATCAGCAGGGTCTTCTAGGCTCAAGTGACTTAGACATAATCGGATCAGGAAATTTAAATGACGGTGAAGGCGTCGCTTTTTTATATAGCGAGCAAACATTTACAGACGGAACAGAAGATCTAAATGTTGATATTACAAAAATAATATCAGGGACGCTTGCAGGACAAATACCTGATCACGGTTTTAGAATTTCGTTCTCTGGGACACAAGAGACTGATCAAAAAACTAGATTTGTTAAAAGATTCGCCTCTAAGGACAGTCTTAATACAGCGTTAAGGCCTAGACTTGAGATCAAATTTAGAGATGACATTCAAGATCATCACGAATCATTCTTTTTTAATGTTTCCGGATCTATTTTCTTAAATCATTTTTCTCGAGGTACTGCTTCAAACATCGCTTCAGGATCAAGCCTAATAGGATTATCTGGCTCTGACTGCATGAGTGTAATGATCAGGACAGGATCTTTTGAGAAAGAAGTGTCAGCATCGCAGCATTCATATGGTAGTTCATTATTCGCGACAGGTATTTATTCTGCAAGTTTCGCCCTTGACTCTTTTGACGCTACCGTAATTTCAGGATCAGCAACAGTTGCGGATTTTGTCCGTGATAGCGGGTCAATTAATTTTGATGTTTTCTGGAGATCTAATGATAAGACATACTCATTTCATACAGGGTCACTCAAAGTAAACAGCTCGGACATTACTGGCTTTAGTAACACACCTAAAAGGCTAATAGTTAGCATACAGAATGCGCGCAGCGCATATAAAAAAGGTGAAAAAGTAAGGGTCAGATTTGTGGCATTTGACGACGACGAATCAGTACCTTCTTCAAAAATACCGTTTGTAAGGAAAAGCCTTTCCTTTACCCAGTGTTATTATAGGATCAGGGATGAATATTTAGACACAGTCATAATTCCTTTTGACACAACAGATAATTCAACCATACTTTCAACAGACTCTGGTGGAATGTATTTTGACTTATTCACTAATGACTTCTCCTTAGGAAGAGTATACTCAATTGATATCTTGATTAAAGACTTAGGTTCAGATCAAGTTTATAAGCGAGTCGGCGGGACGTTTAGGATTGAATAATGACTAACAAGTCTAGGCTACAAACTCAACGACCAGGCGTGTTTTCATCCGCGTTAAGAAGAGAAAATGTCGATGGATCTAAAGCCTTAATCCACAAAACTAATGAAGATCTGGAAAGTTTATCTATAGCGTCAGCAGACTATTTTCTTTATGATAGTCCAGATAACGGTGTGAGAAATACTCAACAGTTACCTATAGATTTTTCAAAGTTTGAAAATCATACATTCTTTAATTCTGCTCAAGCAAATGTCAATGTTGCCTTTGACAATATAGTTAATAAGTTTCCATTTGATGGAACAAGAATAGAATATGAAAATTATTTAAACGGTCTTACAGGTTTTGAAAACTATGTTCTTTCACAGTTTCCAAAAAATATGGGATTCTTGTTGTTCTCAGGATCTGCGGGAGCAGCGCCCACAGAGGGGACTTACATTAAAGTTTTAGACTTTAAAGGTAGTCAATTTACAGAGTTCTCCAAAGATAAATCAGGTAGTTCAGCCCTAAATCCAGAGAAAAAGAGCTTTTCACTCGAATGTGTGATGAATCTAACGCCTGCGCAAAACGAAAATCAAGTAATATTCCAAAAAATATCTGGATCCAATCTAGGTTTTACACTCGCAGTCTCCCAGTCATCGTCTACATCTCAAGCTGATCTAGTCTTTGGTCTCTCTTCTGGTAGCGTAAAGCTATTTACCAGCGCATCAGTTTTAAAAGATTCTTTTAATCACGTTGTTGCATCTTATGATCGAACTATCGGCCAGAATAATTTAAAATTATATGTAAATCAAGATCTGGTTGCCTCGTCCTCAGGGCAGGCATCAATGAAAGTAATACCTTTTGATTCTTCAGCATTTTTGATCGGGTCTGGCACTACTCATGAATCAATAGGAATGAGTGGCGATACAAACTTTATTCCCGCTGAAACATTTACAGGATCCTTAGATGAAGTTAGATTTTTTCACAGCCTAAGATCAGAGGATCAACAGAAGAAATTTGCAAATAGAAATGTTTTTCCAGACAATGACCTAAAGCTATATTTTAAATTTAATGAACCTTCTGGTGCTTTTGGCAATAACGCTTTAGTGTTGGATAGTAGCGGAAATTCTCTTCACTCTTTAATAACTAATTACGTTGCTTATATGAGAGAGACAGGAAGTCTTGGAATAGGCCTTACACAAGAAAACCCAGATTTAAATCCTGTTCTTTTTCCAAAATATAGCGGAGTTCAAAATCTAAATGTTGACTTGCTGACAACTGCAAGCAACTATGATGATGAAAACCCAAACTTAATTACTAAGCTAGTTCCGCCTCACTATTTTGATGAAGGATTTAGTGTTTTTGGCTTCAAGAACTTTGATCAACCACTTGCCAAGCACTACTCAGGAAGCAATTTACCAGGCTCAGGTGATCTAGGTTCATCACAAATACTTTCTGCAATTTTGTACGTCTGGGCTAAGCATTTTGATGAAATAAAATCCATGACAGACCATATGTCTCAAGTCACTCATGTTGGCTATGATGCTGGGGAAAGCGCCGCTGATCAATTTCTTCCTTTTGTGTCCCGGTACTTTGGGTTTGATCTTCCTCCTATTTTTACAAACGGGACACCTGAACAATTTTATCATAATCAAGATCTCAATATTGACTTCTCTAACAATAAAATGTCTTTAATGCAGATTAGAAATAGTATTCTAAGGCGTATTTTATCAAACGTTGGCGAGACAATTAGATCTAAGGGTACAGTTCATAGTGTTAAAACAGTATTGAGATCTTTTGGCTTAGACCCAGATCTTTACGTAAGAATTAAAGAATTCGGCGGCCCAAAATCTTTCTCACTGTCAGACTTAAGATATGACAAAGCAGTAATCAGCTCTGAGATAAATTTTTCTGGGACATTATCAGCAGCAGGTTCAACCGATGCACAAGGCGTCTTTGACAACAGGCCTTTTTTAAGGTCAGGATTTTTAACTGGCTCCAGGATCGAAGTCGGAAAACCTAAAGCAGCAGGAACTTTTGTTTCCAAAGGGACCACGCATGAGTCAAAGGGGTTCGGATACCACGGAATATCTAATGATCCTGATGACGGCCTTTTCACCTCAGGTTCATGGACTTACGAAGCGATATATAAATTTCCTAAGAGATTTACTCACAATCTAAGTTCTTCAATCGACTACCCGTTAAGCCAAAGCCTTGCAAGGCTCCACGTTACAGGTTCTGGCGTAATTGCACCGTTCGAAGGCGTAGTCGCTAATATGCTTTTGATGTCAGGATCAGGAGATAATAACGATGGTGCAGTTACCTTATGGGTAAGAAATAACACTTCAGGCCCAAGTATCGCAACGCTTCCTTCACTCAAGCTCACAATACCGTTTGTTTCAGTTAGTAACGGAGAAACTTGGAACTTTTCATTCGGAAGAGAAAGAGCAGAATACCCAGTTGTATCATCATCTTACTTCTTGAGATGTGCAAAACAGTCTAATGGAATAATAGATGAAATATTTACAACATCTTCTTTTTATATGGAAGATCCAACTGCAGATTTTTCAAACAATGTATTTCAAAATAAAAGCGCTAACTTCAATTCTTCCGGTTCTTTTGTCGTAATTGGGTCTCAAAATATTGGCGGCCACAAAGATTTCTTTCTAAACAATACTAACGAGAATGAACAAGCACGAGTCACTGATTTCGCAGGAAATGTTTCAAATATTAAATTCTGGTCTAAGTCATTGACAGTCAATGAGTGGAAAGAGCATGTTAGAAATCCAGATTCACTAGGTGTTCAAAATCCTGATCTTAATTTTAGCTTTGTAACTCAAGAAACAGGTTCTTTTGAAAGACTGAGATTAAATCTAGCATGTGACCAGCCAGTGACAGCATCAGACGCTACAGGAAAAATTCAAATAATTGACTTCTCTCAAAATGACCTTAATGGACAGATGACAGGTTTTGCACCTAGCATTGACGTCTTTCAAAATGAAAAGAGGTTTACTAGCATTGTTTCACCTAACTTTGATGAAAATCTAAACAGTGTAAAAGTCAGACCAAGAAGCTTTAACAACCAAGAGAATATAGACGAATTTAATGCATCTTCTGCCCCAATGTTTGAGATACCTAGGGATGAAGAACCACAAGACGACCCAAGGTTTTCTCTTGAGTTTTCAATCGCTGATGCATTAAATGAAGACATTTCTAAAATGTTTGCAAACTTAGACGCTATTGACAACGCGCTCGGAAGTGCTAATCTTGAGTTTGAAGAAGATTATCCAGATCTCGAGACACTGAGAGACATTTATTTCAATAGGTTAACTGAAAAAATTAATATTAAGCAATTCTTTGAATTCTATAAGTGGTTTGATTCATCGATCGGGGTGTTAATAGAGCAGCTAATGCCAAAAAAAGCTAATTTCTTAGGTGTAAATTTTGTTGTTGAGCCTCATGCACTAGAAAGGGGCAAGCTTAGAAGGCATACAGGAAATTATTATACTACTGATCACTATACACCAGGAGATGTGTCCCAAGGCCGCGCCGCGGGCGCAGGAGCAGCTCAAGATAGAGATAATTTCCCAGATGGAGATTCTCCTGACAACCCCAACCAACCGCAGCCCAATACATTCGATACCCAGATTTGCGACGCTTACGATGGTGGCTACGGCGGTACTGGTCTAAACTGGTCTAGGTAATCTATTATGTCTTTTAATCCAAAATTAAATTTTAATTACAACGCTAATTTTCAAGACGCGCAAGGCTTGTCCAAGATTGATAAATCTACAAAAAAAGCAACCCCTCCAAGACTTGATAAGAAGCGCCCAAAACCAGATGGTAAATATGATCCTCACTCTGCTGACTATGACAGGGAGGTTGCAAAATCAAAAACAAATGCTAACTGTGTTTCAAAGTTTACTCAGGGCGTAAGTGCAAAAAATAAAAGCCCAGCAGGCAACAGAGTACTTCCTATCGCAGGAACCGGTCTAGATGACAACGCGGTAGAGGCTCTAAACTTTGGAGTGCCTCAACTATTTAAATCAAATGAATCTTTTGAGGATATTGCCTCGCTGACAAAGTCTGAGATAAGGGCTGACAAGACCGTCGATTCCGCAGTCATTGATTTTGTCCAAGCCGGCAATACACAGAATTACTCATTGAACTTAGTTAATAAGTCTCATAACGACCCAGAACAATTCGATGGTGTTATTGAGGCTTTTACTATTAGAGATGTTTTATCACACACATCCACAGAGTCTCCTATTATAGCGAAGTCTGTCAAGGGAGAAATGCAAAGTGGTAATACTGATGCTTTCGGCAAGTCTTCAATGATAGAAAGCCTGACTCCTCTTTCCGGCTCTGACGGTAATATATCATTTCTCGATGGCTCCGAGGCTATGGGAAGCATTCTCTTGCCTACAGCTGTCTGGGAAAAAGATGATAATATATTACCCTTTGACGGCACTCAAAATCAAAGAAACAACGTAAACAAGCAATCACTTTTATTAAGCGCATCGTCTGATATGATAAGCGCTTTAGGTAATTTATCACCTCAGACTGAGCAATACCCACCTGCAGGTTTTAAATCTTCAGCAACAGGCTTTATATTTAATAATGGTGCGCTTGGTGTCGATTCCATCGCATACGGAAATTTGAGAAACGATGCCTAAAAAGAGACAGAATAGAATTGGTACAGTAATAAACACCTCAGGGATTACTTCCTTGTCGCCTAGAGTTTATCTTCGAAACACCGACAGTGCTTCTGGTTCTTATCCTACTATCTCTAGAACAGGTGATAGCAGGACTGGTATATACTCATCATCTTTTGATGATACGTCTGCTATTTACGCAGGCCCCGCAGAGAACATGATATTAGGGCGGCAGATCCTATCTTCCAGCCAATATATCGGGGACTTTACTGCAACGCCCAGCACAAACCCATCCTTGACCGGCCCTAGCACAGGATCATTTGGAATTTCAGACCAAAGAATCCAGGTTCGAAAGTCTGGCCAAGATATTACACCCTTTACAGAGCATAGAATTTTTGCCTGTGATCCGTCAGCTATTGCTGATCCATTTTATCTAACAGGTAGTAAAGTTGAGGATTTAGGATTAAGTTTTAAGCTTCCGCTAAAAGAAAAGACCAAAATTGAAATAGATCTTAACCCAAGGGAAGAAACTAAACTTTTCTTCTCCACAGGTTCAGCAACAAGCGTTGTTAACTCTGGTATAGCTTACTATAATTTTGATCTTGATAGATTCGAAGTTCATGGTGATCTAACAACCGGAAGCAATGTTGACTATTTCAATCCAGACCCTGTAATGAGATCTGGGTCAATGCTAGCTTTTGCGCCATCATTCCCAAATTCAAACGCACTAATACAAAGAAATTCCGGTTTCCCAACAACACTCTCAGGCTTCCCGTTTGATAAAAAGTTTAACGCCACTGGATCCCAGCTATTTAAAGCGTCAGATATTATAAGCACTCCATTCCTTATTGAGAAGATGGTGTATGAATTCAGCGGCTCAATGCCGTTCATACTTACAGACGTCACCCGCGCTAATATAATGCAGTTCTTTATGATGAATCAAAGAGGGTATAACATAGCTGAGAGAAACATTAGAACTTCTTGGAGAAACACTAGAAGTTTTATTGCAGCGTACGGCGGCTCCACAGTCACAGGAAGCTTTTTTGTAAACAACATAAAAGACATTGTAAATGTTGCTCAAGTATCTCTCTATGATGCTACGTCTTTAGCAGCAGGCC
>TARA_R110000851_G_scaffold141324_2_pt1 | contig 57129 bp, 89 predicted proteins | sample TARA_R110000851 | Tara Oceans TARA_R110000851 (sample SAMEA4397627) | marine metagenome | biome: Polar Biome; feature: [DCM] deep chlorophyll maximum layer (ENVO:01000326); material: water (ENVO:00002006), including particulate matter (ENVO:01000060) such as... | depth 17 m
TATAAATGCTCATCATTAACTAATTTACCAGCATGTTCTGGATGTTGTCTAGCAACTGCCATACGAACAGATGAATTTTCATCATCAACTAATTTACCAGCATGTTCTGGATGTCTAGCAACTGCCATACGAACAGATGAATTTTCATCATTAACTAATTTACCAGCATGTTCTGGATGTCTAGCAACTGACATACGAACAGATGAATTTTTATGTTTAACAAGTTTATTAACATTTTTATCATTAATTTTAAAATGTGGGTTGGTGTGCATCAAATTAGCAGCTTGTATTTCTGGATGTTCTGATTTAGCTAATGATTTTTGAATGTCTAGATGCAACTCATTGAATTTAACATCATCATCTTTTTCATCCATAAATTGTTCTGATGCATTATGAAATTGATATTTTCTACCACCATGTTGAATAACAAACATTGGACCATCTTTATTATAAGCATTAAACATATTATCTTTTTTACCAGCTGTACACCATTTTGTGCCAGCACCATATGAACAAGCAGCTTGTTCAGTTTTTATATGGTGTACTGTTACTCCTCTTTCTTCATCATTATGAACTAAATCAGAACCTTCACTTTTAATAGCCTTTTTTTCTTGTCGGTTTGAAGTAGTGGTGGTGCCTAGATGTGGTTCAACAGCAGCTTCAACATCAGATAATGATTTATATTGATTGATGTCTTTATTTTCTAATTTGCCTTTATGTGTTTCAAAATTACTTAATGCTTCTCTAATTCTAGGATGGTCTTCTTGTCTGATTTTACTCCTTTTATACTGATTCAAAATCCATTGAGTATGTATTTTCTTATTGGTAGGGTCTGCCTTATCAGCGAAATGGTCTACAATATCAGACGTATCTTTATGTTGAGCCTGAGTATCATGTGAAGTATTAAACCCATCTTTGAAAACTTTTGTCTTCAAAGTTTCTATTCTATTTTCTAATAATTCTTGTTCTAGTATGATGAACTGTTTAAAACTTAACACTTTTCTATCCTAATCTTTAAGTCCGTTGTTCCTTTTAACACCCTATGATATACCATTTTTGGAATAAAATATGTTTTACCTACTTCAAGTGAAACTGGAAACTCGTTATCCATTTGTAGTTTCCAGTTTTCACATTCAAGAATAATTATTTTCCGGTCTTCTCTATCACGATGCCAAATCAATTCTATTTCATTAACAGACTCAGAAAAAGTTCTTATATCTTCATTATCTATATATGGGTTCATTAGTCTTGAGGTCCAAATACTGATTTTTTCCAGCCTTCAGTATAGTTTCTTTTTATATAAGGTCTTTTGACTTTTGATTTCTTAATTTGTGTTTGTTCTACATAGTCGTCTTGACCAGCAAATGCTTCTTTTGCCCAATGTGGATATTCTTGTGATTCAAAGCCTAATGCTAGTAATAGAAAGATAATCATTTGGGTTCCTTTTAAAAAACAATCTTATCAAAATAAGGCATAAAAATTACCATAAATGGTATTGCCCAAAAAAAGTTTCCACCTCCTGATAAACCAAGTTGTTTGGCATATTGGGGGGTACGGCAAGCCCAGTAAGCTGCTTTTGTTCTGTCTTTTTGCATATGACAACGATGTCTTGCAGCAAATGATTTTCGTGCTTCTGGATTATTTATTTTAACTGTTAACCCAGTTGTATCGCCCCAGGTAACTTTCTTTACACCACCATCTGGGGTTTTTACAAATACATAAAACTTCTTTGGCCCACCCCTCATTGGTTTTCCAATTGGCGGATCTTTCTTTTCCTCTTCTATTTCATTATCTTCAATCATAGGACAATCAAGAGGAACAATTCCACCATCATATTCAGCAAACTCACCAATATCAGTTTCTTCAATAAGATATTTGTCTGTTCCTTCTAGGTCAATCAAACCTTCATAATATAGTTCTCTTGCCTCACGAAATAATTCATAATACTTTTCAGAACCTACACGAAATAAATTTTCGTGTAGTGAAATCTTATTTTCTAGATGTTGGAACAGTTCTTCTGTTATATTAAATGCAGCTGCTTTTTCTAGATAGCTCATTTTGATAATCCTAATGCTCTTTGTTTTCCTCTTATTTCTGTGGCAGTTTTTAAATGTTCTTTCCAACTCTTAATTAATGGTTTACTATCAAAAATAGCAGTCATTATACTATGAACAATTGCTGGTCCACCCACATCTGGAGCACCCAAATCTGCTCCGCCTGCCTGTGCATATCCATCCATAATAGCTGGTGTATTTTCTTTTACAAAAAAATGTGCTGCTCTTATTACATCACCAACTTTATTTCCAAATTTTTTAGTAGTTTCATGATTGGCTAAATGTCTTACTGCGTGGGCTAAAACATCAGGATTTTCATTTAACTGTGAATATTTTTTAAATGTTAGCATTTGATACTCCATTGTTTTTAAGTATATTTATACTTTAATTCTTTTATACATAAAAATTCAGGAGTCCAACCATCAAACCCACCACCATAGTTTAAATAGTTCATATTATTATTAGCAATATCCTGTGTTTTAAAACATGCCAAAATTTGGTCAGTATCTACTTCTAGTATACAATATTTACGATTCCTTCTTACTGTTTTATACTTCATTAAAAAGTCCCTTCAAACGGCTATTATCAAAGCTTTTTTGAACCACAGGACTATTATTAACAATATCTTCTTGTGCATCGGATTCTACATTATAAAGACGCATTTTGTCACCATCAGTACCAACAACAAACCTGCGATTAGACCCTAGATCAGAATATCGATTTTTAAGCTGCTTAACCATAATTTGATTAAGTGATTTTAACTCTTCAGTTGAAATGAGTGCAAACATAAAATCAGCTGTTGCTGGAAGTCCAAAAGATTCTGATGTATCTTCCAATCCCACATCACTATTGCTATAACCACTTCTAGTAGTTTGTGTTGCTGTGACAATAGGAACATTATATTCCACTGCAAGACCTCGTAGTTCTTCTGCTATCGCTTTGATATAGGTATAAGAATTGGCATTAGCTCCACTCTTTATCCTTGTAGATAAACAAATATTAATATAATCGATATAGATAATATCAGGAACAAAACTTTTCTTGATTTTAAGTTCATTTAAAAGATGACGAAAATTACCAGCACCAGCACAAGCAGTTGGATATTCTTTGATAATTAACTTGCCTTTTGTTGTTTCTTTTATTCGTTTAATCCTTTTATCATATGAACTCTTTGATAATTTAAACAAATTATCTAGTGTGACATCTAATAAGTTGGCATCTATTCTTTCTGCTACTTTTTCTTCTGACATTTCCATTGTGATATACAGAACATTTAATCCTGCGGTTAGATTAGCAGAAGCGCAATGACACATAAACAAACTTTTCCCAACACCAGTACCTGCCAAAGCAACATTCAAAGTTTTCTTTGGCAAACCACCACGAGTGATTTCATTAAAGTAATCTAAATCAAATTCAATCTTTGATTCTTTATGATGATATGATTCATATCGCTCTTCATAATTTTCAATAAAATCATGCCCAATATGTGAATCAAATGAGACAGCAAGTGCATTTGATAGAATATCTGGAATGGCACCTTTTGTTTTATTACCAGTTTTATCGTCCAAAATAGATATACTCTCCATAATAGCATTATAGACAGATTTCTCTTGACAAAACTTTTCTGTTTGATCAAGTAACCAATCCATATCGGTATCATACTGCTTGTTAATATTATCAACAATTTCCTTACAGGATTGAAAGAAATCTTCGCTGATTCCAGCCTTATTTGTAAGATCAATATATAGTGCTTCTTTTGTTGGGAATGAGTTATAGTTTTTTACATATTCATCAATTAGATTGAATATAATCTTTTCATTCTTACCTGAGAAATATTCTTCTTTTAGGAACGGTATAACCTTTCTCCCATAAGCACCATTAAAGATTAGGTTATCAAAAATAATTCTCTCTATACTCATAATATCTCTGTATCTTCCTCTATAATGCTAGAAAACGCCATCTTATATTTCTTCTCAATATATTTTGGAAAATCTGTATCTTTGAACATTTTCATCCAAAATTCTTTATTGTTCACAATTTCTTTTGCTCTCATATTTGGTTGTTGAATTTCACCAGTTTCTCTATCAACAAGAGCATACCAACCATTCTTTGGTTTTACAATATAACCACCTTCAAGGGCAACGTCAAGCAACCCAGACCATTTATTAATACCCCCATCCCAAGAAATTGTAATAGGAATCTTACTCTTTTCTTTTACATAACGAGATTTTTCAATATTAATAATGAAATGATATCCTGCAATATCAGAACCATCTTTGTCTTGCTGTCTTCCAAGAATCCATACATTATCGGAAGAATACATGCTACCTGTACCACCACCTACAATATCTTTTGGAAACATTCCAATTTCTTTATACGTATGATTTACAACTGCCATTGGTATATCTTTCAATGATAGATGTGGTGTTATCATACGGAACAAGGATTTCAATTGTTTTGCTCTTGTCATATCTGCAACAGATTTACCATCAAGAGCATCTTCAATTTCTTTCTTTGACGCTAGATTTCCAATCGAATCCACAAGAATAATAACTTTATCGCTTCTCTTAATTTCTTTCAACTGCTTCATAATATCGAATTTCAGTTCTTCTACATCTGTGATTGGTGTATGGATAACCGAACCTAAATCAATACCAAAAGTTTCAAAATATGATTGAGGAGTTCCAAACTCAGAATCATAAAATAGAACAACTCCGTCTTTATGCTTCTTTAAAAATGAAGCTGCTAACAGCAAAGAAAACCCAGTCTTAAAATGTTTACTAGGTCCAGCAAGCATTGTTAATCCTGGGGTCAAACCACCATCGATTGAACCACCAAGTGCTACATTAATCATGGGCACAGATGTTTGAATCATATCCTTCTTACCATAGATTTGACTCTCTGTAAGAGTAGCAGTATAATCTATCGTTGAGTTTTGTATTAGTCTATCTTTTAAATTCATATTTTTCTCCAGTCAATGTGAATCTATAAAATCATTTATTTGTTTCAGAAACAGTTCTACTTTTTCTTTTCTTTCAGGCCAATAAATGTATTCCTTCTCTGGGTCTTTCATCAGATTTGTAAGAAACGGGGTAATCATTTCTCTTACTTTATCAAGCTTATAAGATTCTTTTTCAACTATTTTTTTAAGCTTCAGTTCTTCTTGTTTGATTTCAGTTTCAGTCATTAAACTAAAACCAAAATCATAAATATTATCATCAGACATTAAAAAAATCCTCTAGTGTTAATTTATTTTCGTAATCCCACCCGATTATTGTTGTGATAGATTTCAATGGATCAATAAAAGATTTGTTAAATTGTTTATCATAATCAATATATTGATCTAATCCCAGTTCATCAGGCAAGCTATCTAGGTTAGCAATAACACTGTCTTGTATTTTATTTGGAAGTTTTAAATAACAATATTTAACTTTATCGCCACTCATTATTGGCTGTGTGTTTTCCAATCCATGCTTTTTCAATAAGTCATTATATAGCAAAGATGCTTTAATGTGAATAGGCGTCCCTTTCAAATATATATTACTTTTATCATAATATTTACCAACCTTATTCGCCCCCCGTGGAAAAGCAATATCATCAAACGGAAGTCTTATATAGTCTTCTTTGATTTGTGAAATATATTTCTGTAAAGATATTTCATTTTCATTCATAATAATTTCAAGGGCTCTTTTTATATACTCTCTACAAATCTTTGGTGTGGATGAACGAACTGCTTCAATACCATGCATCTTCAACTTAGGTTCATCATACTGAACGCCTTCAACATTCCAAGCATTGAGAATATACATCTTCTTTGCTTTCCAAATACCTTTATTAGCAATAGTTTCACGTTTCATAAACATCTTCTGTTGATATGCATTCATATAATCAGCAAGTTCTTGATAACATTTATCAAGATATGGTTGAATCTTTTGTTCACAAAATTGATCTATTGCTGACACAATCTTGACTTCATCATTCACATTAATTCTTTTCACAACCTCTTTCATTTCAATATATATTGAATCAGTATCAGCTGCTATCACGTAATCTATGTTATCAGTTTTTAACATATTATTCATAAACTCATTCATTCGTTTTTCAATCCAACGAATAGAAAGCTGACCTGATTTTGTGATAGATTCTGCTAAGTCAAAGTTAAACCAACGAAAATATTTATTTCCTAATGCACCATAAGCAGAGTTTAGCTGAATCTTCTTTGCCATCTGCATATTATGAAACTTGGCAATCTGCATACCAGTAGCCGCATCTTTTGTTTCTTCATATTCTTTCTTCAGTTCAATCATTTTCTTCTTATATTCAGAACGATCGTTATACATTTTCTCCATCAGTGCTGGAAGAAATCCTTGATTATCTTTTCTGTAGACACAACCATTTCCTGAATAGACATAGTCTGATTCATAACCAATCGGTTTCTTTGATATAAGTTCATCTGTACTATGCCACATAGGAATTTTCTTCACAAACTTTTCAGGAGAAATATTATATTGCATAATAAGATGAGGATAAAGGCTGTTCAAATCAAAAGATACTACCCATTCACTCATACCAACCTTTGGTTCTTTTACATGACCACCAACCAAGGTTTCTTCGTTTTCTTTTATGGTCAGTTTAGGAACAACTCTTTTTCTATCAAGTAGATAATTATGAATAATTACATCCCAAGGTCGAACCGTTGTGAGTGTATCGACAAAGTTTACCTTTGCATCATAAGCAAGTGCCATCACCTGCTCAATAAATTTTAGTTTTTCTTCAAGTTTATCAACAAGAACAACATCGTGAATGTTGTACTCAATAAACTTTTGAAAATCATTCTTATACAATTCCAAAAGAGAACCATATTCAGAATAATCAATCTTCTTCTCACCAAGTTCTACTGACGCAATATAATCAAGTTTATAACTTTCTTGATTGCTAAAACTAAACTTACGATATAATTGATAATAGTCAAGTGTTGATATTCCCACCAGAGTAAAGTTTTGATTTTCTTTACCCATATAGTGAACTGTGCCTTCGTTAATCATTCTCCACGGTGATAGATTTCTTACTACATCCTCACCACAAATATTACGAATACGATTAACAAGATATGGGATATCAAAGAATTCTATGTTCCAACCAGTTACAATATCTGGTTTTACAAAAGGACGATTCCATATATCAACAAATTTACACAGAAGCTCTTTTTCATCTTTACATCTAAAATATTTTGTATTTGGATCATCGGTTACAAATTCGCCACAACCGAACACCATATTCAGTTTGTTCTTTCTGATTGTGATAGCAGTAATTTCTTTGTCTGCTAGTTGTATATTCGGAAACCCTTGATCCGCAATACATTCAATGTCAAGAGAAACAACAGACATTGTAGATGGATTATATTCAACATCCCCAGAATAGTTATCATAGATATAAAGATATTGGAAATTTTCTAACCCATAATAGTTAAAGTTTTGAATATCTTTATATTTTTTAACAAATTCTTTCGCATCAGAGATACTATTAAAATCTACCTTTGATGTTGGCTTTTTATCTACAGTTTTATAATCACCATTCTTGTCATCCACAAACAAATATGGTTTATAGTATTCATATTTTTGAAATGCTTTCCCGTTCTCATACCCACGCACGTAAACTTTGTTTCCTCGTAAGAAAACATTCGTATAGAATTTAGACATTTAGATCTTTCTAATGGTATTGATTTCTAAGTTTTTCGTCAGAAGTCACAAATAGGGTTTTCATATCAGATGTAGTAATAAATACTGGCGAAAGTCCTACCATTCTAAAATAATAAGCATCATCTAATAAATTAATATAAGTATCTCTTTTTTCATTAGAAAGATCTTCTGAATATTGTATGATGAGTTCTTCAGATATTATTTTCAGGTTATTTTTGTTTATTTTATCATCATACATTATTATATCTCCTGTGTCAAGTTTAGTCTTGTAGAAATTCTTTAGAATCACCAGGATTATTTGTAGATTCCACTTTAGAACATTTTTTGCACATTTTTTGAGTTGGTGCAAATATTTTCTTACAAACAGGACATTTCCATCCTTCTTGAATATCATTCATTATAATACCTTTCTTTTGATAAAAAAATAACCTTATTACGAAATAATAAGGTTCATAGCATACTAACTATTTATAGTGAATACGCAAATATAAATATCCATTCTGGTTAAATGTTTATATTTACGTCTTGTTAGCCATCCCACAACTCGAATTATTTGCCACAATTATTACTTTAGAATGATATATTGAGGCCATCGCATAGCTAATCTTGTATGGAATATCATATTCCTTTGATTTATGTGTTTTTACAAATTTGATATATCTATTTATAATGATCTCCTACTAAAAATCCAACCAAAGAATACTAAAATAGCAAACATTGGCCAACATATTCCTATAAGAATAATACCAACACATGGCCATATTTCGATTGTAACAGTATTGTTTATGTCTTTTACATACAACCCATTGTAAATTATAAATAAATATAACAGCAATGTCGTTACACCTAATGCTATTACTGTATATGTGACTAAAAGTGTTACCATTAAATATATCCTATTAGAATTGATATTTTTTTTTATATATGGTATATATAATATTCGATTCTATTCATATCGAATATTTTAATGACATCTCTGATAGGACTCAATCTAATCAACTAGATATCCTAAATGGTGCTCCCGCCTGGACTCGAACCAGGAATGCAAGTTTAGAAGACAAGTGTGATATCCATTTCACCACGGGAGCTATATTATTATATAAAATCTATCCAACTGAGATACTAGTCATTTGGTAGAAGAGGCCGGAATCGAACCGACTCGCCTTTCGGGCACAGTTATGAGCTGTGGGGCTCCCCATTTGCCATCTCTTCCATGTTCTATTCTTAGAATTTCCCACCATACTTGGTTTTTATAAGTCGTTGAATCTTTCGATGTTTCCATAGAGTGTACTTGTTATCAAGTCGTTCTTGGACATAGAATACTGGCTGGAACATATAATACATAACTATAAGAATATACTTTTCTATAAATGTAGGTAGTTCGCTCATTGTATTTCTTTCTGTAATCCAACCATTGTAGATCTAATTTCTTCTATTACATAATTTTCCATCACTTCATTCGTAATTTCTTTGGCAATATTTTTCACATCCTCTTCATTGCAATGAAGAGTAATAAGTTTACCAATACGAACAGATTCTACTCCACCATATGCATCATTCAAAACTTTAGCAACAGCATTTCCTGCTTTATCTAGAATGCCGTCTTTAAGGGTTACATATATTTCATATTTCATGAATGAGTACACATATAGCGAAAGTTGCTTTTACATTTTCTATAGTGTCTTAGATACCACCGATCACCAAAATTCATATATTCTTGTCTCCAATAAGAACAATGACGTCTTGCTCGACGACGACATCTTTCTCGCCGTTGCGAATTATTCCAATGTCTTTTTCCTTTATTGATTCTAATATCAAATCCATTAGGACCAATGTTAATGGAGAACCCTTTATCATTCGCATTAACTGGGATTATCATACCAATAGATAGAGCAATTGTCAAGCACAAAGTTTTCATTTTTTTATCCTTTTTCTTTTTTAGTTAAACATATTTGTTAAAAATAACATACCTTCAAGAGATATTAAAAAAAGAGACATCACAACAAAGAATGATAAAATATTTTTAATTAAGGTCATTTTGGAATATCGTTTTCATCTATTTGTGGTTCTACGTCCGATGGCAAACTATCATATACATTCGATTTCTTTTTATAATAATCTTTTGTATGTTGTTCAAATGTATCCCACAAATCATTATATTTAAAATGATAAAATCCAATAATATGTGAAATATCAGTATCAAATTTCCTACCCTTTTCTTCTATTTTTGATACAAAAGTTTCCAAATCATCTAGGATGTTAGCAAACTGTAGAATTTTTTGTTCCAAATCAATAATTGTATTAGACATCATATGTCCCCATATACTTATCGAATTTTTCCCATGTTTCTTCTGTCCATCTATCGATATCATCTATAATAAACTGTTTCAGTAGAATTAACAACTCATTTTTTTCACTCATACCATCTATTTTTCCATTTTGATAAGATTGATATATTTGTCTTTGTGCTTCAAATTCATCCATCTGTTTTCTCTTTAATGTTACCACCACGTCTGCAAATTGAATTGGTTTGAAATTTCAATAAAATATTATCAATGTTCATCATTTACACTCTTTACAAACTTATAACCACAATAGAATACTGCTAAAAAATAAAACAACATTAATGGAGAATAGTGAAATCCATCAATCAACCAAGAGATGAATAAAAACATATTACCAATAATAATGATTGGAATGATGTTTTTAATAAAGTATGCTTCAAACTTACCCATCAGACTTTACTTTTCCTCGCATACGATCGAATAATTCAGTATACCCACCAATAAATTCTTCATTGATGAATACTACAGGAAAAGTTTTTTGTGTGGGATATTTTTCTTTGATTTCTTCACGAGTGAAATCGACATCTAAGTGTTTTTCTGTATAATTAATATTATTCATTTTTAGCAATGATTTTGCATTATCACAGAATGCACAATTAGTTTTAGTAAAAAGAACTACATTTTTCATAACCAACTATATCCTCCATTATCAAGTGTGTAATATACTTTTTCTATATCAAAATTTGATATAGCTCTCATACAACCATCACATGGTTTAGCTATACCAAAGGTAAATTTATTATTAATAATCTTAACTCTACAAATATATAATATAGATTTAGCAAGTTTATCTAATTCTATTTTATTTATAGCATTTTTAATAGCATCGGTTTCTGCATGAAGAAAAATTGATTTATTATTTTTACAATATTTCTGCTGAAACGGATGGGTTTTCTTTTGATTAAAACCAACTGATATAATATTTTTTCTATAAACAATACAAGCAGCAATTCTTGCTTGTGCTACAGGTTCTACATTAATTGCTATTTGTGAAAGAAGATTTATATACTTAGAGTGTCTAGATTTTTTCGATTGTGTTGGAGATATATTCATTTTTTATTATCTGTCATTTCTTTCATAATATAAAATTGTAAACGTATCCTGTCTTCCCAAGTACAAATCGTTAATCTATTTTATAAATTTTAATACAATGATATCCGATATTACTAATATCGTCGTATTCCTTGTTCTACAATTTTCTCAAGTTTAGGTTCAAAATAATCTGGACCTTTTAAAATCTTACCATCTTCACGGTAGATTGGATTACCATCCTTACCCAATTTAGACATATTGCTATTATGAACTTCATTAAAACAAGCGTCTAAATCAATACCAAACGCAGAACCTGCACCATATGTAACATAAAGAATATCAGTAAGAGCATCAGCAACTCCTACCATATCCTTATTTTCCATTGCTTCTTTTAGTTCTTCTAGCTCTTCGTCAATAAGAGCAATTCTTAGTTTCTGAATTTTTTCATCTGGAAATTCTGGATGATATTTGACTTCTTGGCCAAAGTTACGCATAAAATCCATAACACAATTAAAATTAGTTCTCATTTAAAATCACCCTTGCCATTTTCAATAATGTATCATAAGAACCATTACTTTGAGTAATAGTTTCAGTTCTATCTGCTAGACTATGATATTGATGAATAGAAATTACGGTGTCAGTATGATTTTCAAATAGAACATAAAGTTCATCACCTCTACCGGAACTATTAACCACAACCTTATTATGATTCATTTTAATCTCCTGTTAGGTTTAAATTATACCAAAACAAGTTCTATTTGTCAATCATTAAATTAGCTTTTCTTGCTCTAACCATTATCCATTTATTATATGAGTTTTTATCAAGCAAAACATCACGAGAAAATTGTTCCTTTGCCTCATAATAACTCATTTCAGTTTTATTTCTACACATTCGGATTATTGTTTTTCTTATTTTATTACCAGATTCAATATGTTCATTCAGTAAATCGTTTGAACCAGTATAGTCTTTCCAATCTGATTCAACAAGCATTCTTTTTTTCTTTTTATTCTTCTGATAGACTTTTGTTTTCGTTAATGATTTCTTACCAATATAATACATATTGCTATCCAAATTTTCAATTAGATACACAAATCCAACAAAATCTTTTACATCATCTTCAATAATATCTTTATTATTATATAACCACATAATACCATCCTTACATCACATCAATGGTATTATTTATCATTCATATTCTTCTGCCTGAATAGAGTATTCTTCATACGCATCAGAAAATTCTTCATTGTTATCTAAAAGATACTCTAAAATATCATTATCAATTTCTGATATGTGGGGGACAAACTGTCGATAAACTTCATATCGTTCATTTGAATCTGATATAGTATCTTCTATTATTAAAAATAATTCTCTTAGTAGATCTTTCATATTTCCTCCCCTGTTTTCCAAAAATAGTCTTCTGTGTCACCCAATCTTCCCCATTTATTTTCATTTTCAACAGAATAATAAACACTTGATACTTTAAAATCAGGATCTAACAATTTTTCTGGTGATAAGCTTATATCTATTATTCTCATTCTATTATTTGGATATAAACAAAATTGTCCATTTTCTAACTCAAGCAAATTAAAACTTTTATGTTCAGAAGGTTTTTCTGTTGTAGACCAATCTATTTCATCTCCATTTGAATGATAATTATCCAAAGTTGCTATATATGTAGCACTCATAATTCCAAAGTTTTTAGTTTTTACTTCAAAATCCATAGAACCAATAAATTGTTTATGCATTGAAACAACACCCCAGTCCATACAATTCCAAAATTGTAAATTTTTCAAATCTAAATCTGGATCTGGTAATGTTGGAGTGCCATTATCATTTTCTCTAACAATAAAAGCACTTATTGGAAGTTTATCATAAAGTGCACCATATTCTGGTAAATATGTTTCAAAATAAAATGCTCTGCCCGGAATAGATTTAGCAGAAACCCAAACACCCTTAACAAATTCACCGTGACCATCTATATGGTCTCTTAAATATTCCTTTCTAACCCAAACATCTGTTGCAGGTAAGTTAATAATCAATGTAGACATACAGTCTCCTAAAAAATAAGGGCAGTGAAATCTGCCCCTATTTAGTTTCTAAATTTCACAATTATCCGCAGAGCACGCTAAAGTTTGAACCCCCTCAACATTATCTTGATATTCTTCCAACGAAGCCCAATCAAAACTTTCTGGCATATTCTCTAGTAATTCATTATACGTTTCTTCTGATACTGTTTCATATGGTGCTTGACGGTATGTTCCACCATCATGTGGTAGGAATGATACCCCAGATATTTCATCAAAATGTTCCCAAACCCAAGCACCAACAGTTGGCCATTCATCTTCTTTTACAGAAATAGTAACAGAAGGTTTATGTTCGCACCAATGTCTTTGATACATCAACCAAAGTTCTAGATGGTCAATTGCAGAAATATCATTCCTTGACATTGCATTCTCTGGTGCTTTCTTTGGAAAGGTAAAGACTGTTGTTGCATAGGGTTTAGTTACATCTGGTTCATTCGGAACACCTGCATCAATAAGAAACTGTGTTAATGGATCTTTATTATCATTACGAACACGACGATAATAATATGGATCGTGTCTTGCGTGAATACCAGAAGCAGAATCAGTTAACTGAGAAACTGTGCCACTTGGTTTCACACAAGTCACAGAAGCAGATTGTGGAATACCAAGCATTTCAGCATACTCTTTATTTGTATCAACTGCAACTTGCCTCAGCATCTCTAATCGTGATGATAATGATGGGTCTTTATAATCATTCAATAAAGGACAATCATAGATGCCAGTAATTGATACACCAAGTAAACGTTCTTCTTCAGTATTCTTTTTCCAAATCTTTCTTAGATATGGAAAATAAGTAAATGTAGATTGAATTGTCCCTATAATAGCAGCAAGTTTTACCTTTTCAATCAGATCCGTTTCTGTATCATCTGCTCGTGCAATAACTTCTGTAAGATTACAAAATTGATATGGTCGTAGAATAATTTCAGAACAAGGATTAGTACCAAATTCATGTTCTGGATCACGTCTTCCATTTTTTTTGCACACTCTCCGAGAAGCATCACGAGAAAAGATACCACGCTCTCCAGATTTAGATTCATATAATGATAGCCATTCTTGCATAAATTGATGAACTTCTGGTTTTTCAGAATATACTGCTGAATTGTTTGACAGTGCACGTTGAACATTTTGCTCCCACCAAGCACCGGATTTTGCTTTCCTCATTCGATCATCTGATAAATTTGAAAGTGAAATCATTGCAGATCGACGAACACCACCAACGACCACAACTTCGCCAATCTTACACATAATATCATGACATTCTAGTGATGTTAATTTACGACCTTGTGCGCTTTTGAAAACACTTACAACAAAATGAAATAATTCATCAAGCGGTTCTGGTCCAGACGAACGACCTCCAAATGTTTTTAAAACAACCCCTGCGGATCGAAGTTTAGATAGATCCCATTTAGGTAATTCTCCAGAATAAAGTAGAGCAATTAGCATACGAAGTGCTTTACCCCAACCTTCTTTTGAATCACGCACATTAATTGTCGTATCGGTATCATAGATATGATCTGGAATTTCCGGTAATTTATTTACATATTGGCGTTCAACAGAAAAGCCTACACCGGTCCCATTCATGAGGATTACCATTGCTTCATCAAAAGATTTTGGATCATCGACAGGCAAATAAGAACAATTATATCCAGCAGTATTATCTCTATCTAGAGCAAGACCTGCAGTCATCATTGCCCGCATCGATGGCATTACTTTCATATCAATAATAGCATTTTTGATATTATTTTGAATTTGTGCTGTTATAACATTATTACTAATTTTACTAGCAACAAAATTCACAAACCGATCTGCGGTTTCATCCCAATGTTCTCTGCGTTTTAGTTCTGGGATATATCTTGCATATCGTGATTTATGAATATATTGTTGATAAAGATCCATTAATTGCTCCTAATTTTAAGTATTTCTATTGCTGTCTGCAAATCATTAATATGTACGTCTAGTTCTTGAGTTAATTTTAAATTTTTCTGTAACCGAATATCTATCTCTACTTTTTCTTTTTCTATTAAAGCCAATCTTTCTTTTTTATGTTCTAAATCTCTGCGTAATGTTGATATTGAAATTTTAATATTATTTATTTTGGTCTCATTTTTCAAATTCAATATCTCCTAAAAATGGATACAGATCAATAAGAAGATCCCAGCATTCACTAGCAACTTCACGATGTTCTTTTTGTGTCCCATTACCCATTCTTAGCTGACAATAATGAATCCAATCTCTAACTGTTCCATTCATATACATACGAGACATTGTAAGTCCTTCTGGTAAAACAGATCGTGCTTGTTCTTTAGCGATACCATTTTGAATTGCCCACTTATAAGCAAGTTTCGTTTCATGTATAAGTTGTTCCTGTTTCATTATCCAAGAGTTGGCCATTTCATTTTCTCCACAAACTTCAATAGAATTTTGTCTATTTTTAGTATCCTGAAGACGGAATTCTCTGCTTTTGAACCCAAGTGCATTCGGGTCAGCATAACGTTGTGAAAATTCTTGAAAATGAAATGATCTATGACGAAGAATTTGCCTAGCAATATCACGTGTGGTATTTATCTCTAAGATTACATTACACATTTCAAAAACAGACCAATGTTTATTTTTAACACAATAATTCAAAAGTTTTTCAGATGTTTCTGTGTTATTTTGATTTGAAGGATTTGAAACACGAGCACAATATGCCATAATATATTGTGGATCATCTTTCCACAAATCAGGAATTTCTACTTGGGTATAAGCAACTAGGTTCACATTATTCATTATATCTTTTTACACCTCATATATTCTGGGTCCATTTTCGCACTGAGTAATCTGATTTCTTTTTTATCTTTCACATAATTAATAACTTTTGTACATGCTTTATAAGATTTATAATTTTTAATGGTCAAATATCCGTTAATATTTGTACCACCAATTACTACTATTAAAACAAATGTTTTCATAACTTGCTCCATTTGACTAGCGCTAATTTTGCATTTAATCCATTAAAAGTATTAGAATTGATTATATTTTTTATTTTTTCTGATGACATTCCAAACATTATCATTTCATTCACATCTTTATGTTGAATATAATCAGGCCATATACAAACATTATATCCTAATTCGATCGCCTTGTCAATTTTTTTAAGCGTCTCTTTTGATCTAGGCTCATTATCATACACTATTATTAGTTTATCTTTACTATATCCATCTAAAGCTGATACGATATCACCCCCAGCAGTTGCTATTGAATTCTCGATAAACATACTATCAATAGGCCCCTCAAATACAAAAACTTTATGATTGAATTTTACAGTATCTAAACCATAAATCTTTGGAATGTCTGCATCAAGAATGATAGTTATATACTTGACTGTAGAATTTTTCATACTTCTTCCTTGAAGAGCATGAACTTTCTTATTTGAATCTATAAAGGGTATTAATAATCTAGTTTCATCATTCTTTATACAAGGAAACTTGTGTGGAATGATTTCATTTATAAATGCTTTAAATTCAGGACATACAAAAAGTTTAAAATGTAGATTAGGTGGAATCTTCCTCGAATCAATATACTTTTTAATTGGATGATTTGATGATAATGAACTTACTTTTTTAAGCTTCTTTAGTGGACTAAAATCTAAAAACTTTGGTGTTTTCATTTTTTGAGTAAAAGTGGATACGCTTTCATTTTTCTGATATCTGTTGTTTTGGAATTTTTCAAACAAATATTCTTTATATATAGTCTCATCAATTTCTTTTAAAAAGTTACCAAATAACATCGAAACTGTACAGTTATGACAGTGAAATATATAATGTTCACCCTTTACATAAACATATCCTCTAGCCTTTCTTTTATTTCTTTCAGAATCACCACAAATAGGACAAGAAAAATTATAGACTGTTTTATCAGTCTTTTTAAAATTTCTCAATTGTGGGGATAATAGTTCTACATATTTAGATTCAATAAACATATCAACCTATAAAAGTTTTAATTACTTCATTCACATATTGATTTCTTTGCTTTACAAAGATTTGTGGCGATTCGTGGTCTACTGCCATTAATATTACAATCTGTGGTATTTTTATTTTATAATGATATTCAAACATCATAGAATAAATTGTTGATTGTAAAAAATAGTTTTGTACCCATTTTTCTTTTTTAATCTTACGAGAAGTTTTATAATCTATAATGGATGGAATACCATCATACTCAGCAACTAAATCGGTTCTACCTGCTACACCTAAAACCTTAGAATATAAAGCCAATTCTGTACCATATACATTATCAACATACTTATCAAGCATAGGTTTTATTTGATTAAAAGAATCTATATTTACAGGCATTTCCTTTTTCTTATAATCTTCATCGTTCAACACATATCGTTCAGCAATATTATGAAACGCGGTTCCACGAATAGATGCCTGTGTTGATATTTTCTGTGCTTGTTCTTCACCAACTCTTTTCTTCCACTCAAACAAAGCAGTCTTGTCAGATTTCTCCGACAAGACTGTTGTTACTGACTTTAATTTAATCCCATCGGGTAAAATATAGTGTCTTTTGTTGTCTATATTTTCAGTTGTCAATTCAATTGGTGTAACAAACTTATGATTAAATAGCTTGTGTTGCAATTTTAAGCCTATCCTTTTGTATAATATACTCTTTCACTAAAGAACTGCGGCAAATATCATTCTCATCAAAATCAACAAATTCAAAAGATTTCATTTTTTGAATAATACGCAGAAAATCTAATAATCCACCCCTATCAGATTTCTTTATAAAATCTGATTGTCTAAAATCACCACAGAATATAATTCTACAATTTTTACCTATTCTAGTAATTACAGAATCTAATTCATGTAAAGTACAGTTTGCAATTTCATCAACTATAATAATAGTATTATTAAATGTAACACCTCTGATAAATGAGGTTGTCATAAATTCAACTTTATTTTTATTTTTTAAATTGTCATATGCATCAGATCGACCAAACAGTTCTGTGAAAATAGCATAATATGGAGATTCGTATGCTTTTGCTTTTTCTTTAACATTGCCAGGAAGGAATCCCATATCTCTTGTTGGCACAACACTTCTTATAATAACTATTTTATCATGATCAGAATTGCCATTTAATAACTCATCAAGCCCAAGATATAAAGATATAAAACTTTTACCAGTTCCAGCTATACCATGTAGCATAAGATTTTTACCGCCATCATAAGCATCAAATGCTATATGTTGATTTTCTGTTAATGGGGATATTTCCCTTATGTTTAGTGTTGGTTTCTTGGGTTCTTTTTTTAGTAATCTTTTTTCTCTTCTTGATGACATATATTGCTTTCTTCTAGAAAGTGTTAACGGTTGAACGCGAAATTCCTCTAGAGTGTTTTTTCTTTATATTTCTCAATATATCCCTAAATCCATCATCTGGTTTTTTTCCTGACACTCCAGACACTATATTAGGAGAACTGACTAATTGAATTATGTGAGGACTTTCTTTTAGATGCAAATCCAACTCAGCCATAGACATAAATTCACTATATTCTTCATTTGTTAAATTATTTTTAAAATTATATGTTGGCATCAGCAGCTATCCTCATAATTTACAATTTCTGTAATATTTTTAGTTTTCAGGGCAGTTTTCAATTTTCTTTGATTTCTTCTTTTTTTCTTCTCCTCTTTCAAAAATGAATCCTCACTATATTCATCATCACCATAATCGAAATCTCTGAACTTGTTTTTAATTTTACCCATCTTGAATCATCCCAGGAAAAGCTTCCTTAACATGTTGAATTGTAATTCCATTAAACGGTAACTTTTTATCCTTTATAGCACATAATAATATTGCGTCTTTTGGATTTACTTGTTCTAATAGTTCTAAAAACATAGACTCTCTTTTTATTAAAGGCAGATCATGGAACCCTTCAACAAAATAAAGTATTTTTCGTGCTTCATTTATAAGAATACCTTCTAAATCTACCAAATCATTTGGTGTATATGGGGGATCGCCTTCTGGTAACATCCACTTTATTGATTCATCAAAAACTCCTTGTAAGATTATTCTAATGATATAACTATCATTTGTTCTAAGGGCTTCTACTTTTTCTTTTGTTCTTCTCAGTTTACCAATTTTTTCTAGTACTTCATAAGTAGAGGTCTGCATTTATAACTCCATTAAAATTCAGAAATATTTTCAGTTAAATTTTTAAGTTTTTTATCAATAAAATAACTCATCATTTTCGATCTATCATTCGTTTGGTTATTATTTTGTTCATCATCAATTTTTTCGATTATATTATCAGGTATATAGTTCAAATCTATTAGTCTTTTATTTCTTTCATAATTTTTACCAATTTCATTTTCAATAGAACTAGCATCAAGTGATAGATAATAATCTAATCTTTTTCTTGTCATCGGCCTTTGTCTTTTGCCAATGACAAACGTATCATCGCTTGATAGTACATTGGGAATACCATCAGTCGAATCTCCTTTTAAAATATGTTCATGTAGATATGTTTTAGGATCTTTATTAGAAATCCACCGTTTTCTCACAGGATCATATTGTTTTACTTTATTAGTATGTAATTGAATAAAATCTTTGTCTGCTGAGAGAATCAGAATATCATTTCCTTTATTCTGTTTAACTAAGGTTGCAATTATATCATCAGCCTCAGCACCTTCACATTTAAGAACTTTATATGGAAGAAATTCCTTAATTTCTTGTGTAATATTGTTTATAAATTCAAAAATAGTTTTCCAATCTAATTCTGAATTTTCCCTATTCTTCTTCCTAGATCTTTTATAATATGGAAAATGTTTATATCTCCAACAATTTGGACCATCACAACATAGAACCATTTTACCGTATTCATTTTTAAATTTCATATTATATGATCTCAAAGAATTTAAAATCATATGTCTTACCATATTTTCTTCTAATTTTGCATTGGTATGGTTGCCGATTTGCATCATTAAATTGGATAGTATTACTTGGCTTGTATCAACAATAATCATGATCTTATTGGATATTTATATCCTCTCCTATTTTATCAGTGTCAAATTCTAAATCTAATTTTTTAGTCAGAGCATATTCATCAGAGAACTCTTCCTTCTCAAAGACTTTTTCTGCTAAATTTTGAAAAGGATGGGATACATCATAATATTTACAAAGTAAAGATCTCAATGATTCAACTATCAAGTTAATATCCTTTACATCATCTTCTTCAATTGAATCCGAAGGAGGAAATCCCGCTAGATCAATATTATTAAATATTGATGGCAATATAATCATCAATGCTTCGTTAATATGATTAACCTTTATGTCTAGAATATTTGATGATAGTATTTTTTCATCAAATTCTTCATTTTTTTGTATATTTTCTTTTGGGAATGGGATGACGTTACTCTCTTCTGACATATATTATTATATTCCTTATTGTTTGTTTTGTCAAGAACTATTTGTAACTCATAATTTTAGTGCCTTCATCATAAAATCTAAAAGGGAAAATCTTACAGTTTGTTTTATTTTTAAGACTGTTAATAACACACTCTCTCTTATCTTCTTTAACATAAAAAACAAAGAAACCCCCACCTCCAGCTCCTAATATTTTTCCCCCTATAGCACCTGATTCTTTTGCTATATTATAGATATTATCTAAGTAATCTTCTGTGATATCACTAACAATCTGTCTTTTATTTATCCAAGATTGATGTAAAAGATCTCCAAATGAGTCCAAATCGTCAGATAAAATATAATTTAATCCTTCAAATGCTAAATCTCTATTCTGTCTAACTTTGTTAAATTTTACATCATCCATCATAGCAACAGACTGTTTTTGAAGAAAATCATTACCAATTCTACCTTTACCACTATGAACCAATAAAAGATTATCGTTTAATTTTGATAAATTTTCACTTTTTATTTTTTTAACATCTACAGTTTGATTATTGTAAAATTTTAATAAATTAAATCCACCATAAGAAGCAGCATATTGATCTTGTTTTCCTACAGGATAACCACATTTGTCCATTTCAATATCACAAGCAAACTTAGCTATTAATTCTTTCGATGCACCAATATCATTTAACTTAAATAGACTATTTACGAGACCTACAGTAAAAGCTGAAGAAGAACCGAGTCCTGAACCATTTGAAAAAATATCTGATAAAGAAGCTATCGTTATTTCAGAATCTATATTAAAAAGTTTCAACGACTCTCTTGAAATAATATGTTTCATATCTTCAATATTATCTGATTCGTCGACAATATCAAACATGGTTTTAATAGGAAGATTTGGTGTTTTTCTCACAATAACATGGATAAATTTATCTATTGTTACTGAAAGAGCAGCACCATCTTCTCTCTTATAGAATGTGGGGGTATCACTACCACCACTAAAGAAACTAATTCTTAAAGGGGTCTTAGAAACTATCATTTTGAATCATATACAAATACTTCTGAAGGTTTACCCCTTGAATCATTTTCTTTATATTCTTCAAGAAGACCCTTCATCATAAGTTCCCACATACCTTTAATTCTTTGAATACTATAACGTGAATCTACATATGTTTTGTTAAAGTTACTCATATCTTTATAATTATTACTTTTAACAAACTCAATAGCAGCATTCAGATGATTAACAAATACATTTGCGTGTTTACTTTTATCATTGTCGCCTTGATACATAATATTCAAAGAACCTGATGTTTCTGCCAATGCACCATAATTTGGATGGACACAAATAAGACCTGCCGACATAGCCTCTAGCATCGCCCTACAGCTGGTTTCTACCCAAGTAGAGGGGTAAGCAAAGATGTGTGATTTGTTTAAATGATCTTTAAGTTCATTATTTGGGACAAATCCGTGATATGTCATATTAGGATCATTTCGAATCTCATCATATAAAGGCTCATATTGCTTATCCATATCATCCCAACCATAGATTTTGAAACTTGAAAACACATCAAGATGAATATTCTTATGTTTTTCTGCTAGATATTTAAATACAGGAACAAGAATATCTAAACCCCTCTGTGGAGTCGATGTATATACTAATCTAATAGTATCATTATCTTTTTCGAGACAGGATGCAGGTGCTGGTTCAATGCCACTTTCTAGGACGATAGATTTATTATCATAAGGAAGATTATGAACTAGTTGATATCGCTGATATTGCCAATCACTAATAAATACAAACTTATGAAAACTATTCAGAAAATCAGCATCTTTGAACTTTGCTGATTCTGGGTCTTCTGGTAAATCATGACACCAGAAAAGTCTAATCTTTTCCCAATCAAACTCTCTTTGTCGTGAGCAAATAATTTGAAACTCTTCTAAAAGTTTCGGATCAATAATATCACCAAGCATTCTTTTAGCAATTTCTGTTCCACCATTTGCATTTTCTGAAATTTCGTTTTCTTCAAATCCCATTAGTCTATCCTATATCCTGATTTTGCTGCATCATCGTAAAACATTTGAACCGTTTCAATCGAAAACTGATCTAAATCTTTTCCAAAATTATCTACTTTTTTAATTAGATCTGGCGACATTGTAATAATATCACACCCAGATCTTTCTGCTTGTACGTAATTATATGCTTCTCGTGAAGACGCCCAGAGAAACTCAATAGGAGTTCTTAATTTTACCAATTTTCTATATAAAACAGATTCATTAATAATCTCTTCTGGATTCAAACCAGTATCTGCTATCCTACCGGCAAATATTGATATAATCAATGGTGTCTCAGCAACAACACTTTCGATAATATCTACAACCTGATTTGTTGTAAAAACTGCTGTTACATTTACTTTCACATTTTCAAAATTGAGTTTATCAATAATATCATAGTTAGAAATACCTTTAGTATTCTGAACTGGAATTTTTACATAGACATCATAGTCGTGATCTTTACCCCATGAATCAATTTTCTCTGCTTGATTTAGCATTTCACTTTTCTCATCAGCAAAGACTTCAAGACTCAAAGATGTATTTGGTCTATTTTTTGATAGATATTGAATAACTTTTTTTGAAAACTCTTCATAATTTTCAACACCAGCTTGCCGCATTAGTGTTGGGTTTGTAGTAAATCCTACTACATTTTTATTTTTTGAAAGTTCGACGATACTATCATAATCAGCACCATCAGCATATAATTTAATCATATTTATCCCCAATAAATTTACACGCCTCTAATATATTACCAAATGCATAATCTGGTTTAGTATATAGACATTTATCATAATCGCCCAATAGCATAGTAGTTAAATTAACTCTATTTCCCGCCAAAACATCTTTCCATCTATCACCAATCATAAATGATGATTCTACATCAATGTCATATTTATCAATCAATTGTTCCAACATTCCAGTATTAGGTTTATATAATTTAGAATCTCTATCATAAGCAATCATAATATCATCTATTTCAAGTTCCATTTCTAAATGCTTTGTAATTTCAATTAATGTATCCATAGCCATCTTTCCATCCTTTACATCCGGCTGATTAGTAACTACGAATACCATATATCCTAAATCTTTAACAATCTTAACCGCTTCTGTTGCACCTTTAATAAATCTAAATTCATTAAAACCCCAAGGAGCCCGGTTATCAATTAAATAATTTAATGTCCCATCTCTATCAAAAAATACTGCTTTTGATTTTACCATTTTGTTGCATTTATCTGTAATTCTGGATGTGAAACTAAACAATGCCAAATAACTGCTTGGAATGCTTCTGAGTGTGGAGTAATTCTATTTTCTTTAATATATGGGACTACTACAGATGCATTAGAAGCACGAACAGCATAACCATTAAGTTTTCCGACAATGGAAAGAACCACACCATCTTTTTTTCTAGCATAATCAATCGCATTAATAAGATTAACTGATACATTTTTTTCTTTGCTCCCTCCGCCAACCGAAAGAACAAATACACAATCATATTCATTGAACCTTGAAACTTTTAAATATTCAATAAATGTGGTTTCAAATCCTTCATCGTTTGTTCTTGCTGACAATTCACTTACATTATCAGTAGGCGCATATGCTTCTATACCACACAATTTTCTCAAATCATTCACCATATGAGAAGCATTTGCAGCCGAACCACCAACACCTAATACAAAAACTCTACCTCTATCTTTATAATCTTTTAGGTATGATACCATTTTTTGAATTGACGAACGATCAATTCCTAGTGCAATATCCTGAACTTCATGCATATAATTATTAATGTGTTCCATTAATTCTATTCCTCAATTCACTCGAACTAAAAGTATGTTTTCTGGATGTGAAATATAACTTTATACTCCTCTCATCACATATATAAGATCCTGTTACATCAGTATTTGGGTCATTATATTCTTCTCCTATAAATCTAATATGTATATCTTCAATACATAATAGGTTTTCTAGATCTTTTTCTGTATCATATGGTATAATCACATCTACATATTCACATCCCTTCAATTGTAAATATCTTTCATAAACACTTTGAACTGGTTTATTTTTTATTGTAGGTCTATCAATAGTCGGATTGGTATGTAATCCTATAATTAAATAGTCACAATTATCTCTACATTCTTTTAACATAGCAATATGTCCTGCATGAAGCAAGTCAAAAGCACCACATGTAAATCCAATATCCATTATTAATACCCATCAACAATTTGTAGATATTGCACATTAGTAATATCAAAAACAAAATATTCACCATTCATCACATTGAATGCTGAGATAATAGATCTATTGTCTCGGTGAAATTGGGATTCTTCTTTATGATCTTCTTCTATATATCTTTTGGGAAGAAGATCTGGTTTCAAAGTAAGTCTCACCACACCCTCAGCGAATGTTATTTCGATAACATTATGTCTCAAATCTTTCAATACTTGATTTCTATTAAACATATTATTTTTTCCTATAGCACACTTTGATATTTTGTTAATATTAGAGGGTCTTCTGATAAGAAGCCTTAATATTCCCTCTTTCTAGTGTTTTCCACCCAAGTTTAAATATACGTTCTTCAACAATAGTGTCGTGGTCTGCCATCCAAACGTCATCGAATACAAATACAGAACCGGGAACAGTCCGTTCTAAGAAAAAGTCCAATTCTATTTCAATTGCTTCATTAGTATGTGGACCATCAAAGAAAACAAAAGCATATTTATTTAATAGAGTTTTCTCATCATTATATACAGGAACTCCATCAGCATATCTGTTAAAAAACTCATAATCTTCAAGACAGAAGAAATTGAAATTAAGACCAGCATCATAAGCACAATAATACAATGAAGGAATAATCCTATTTCTCATTTTATTATCATAATCAAATCTTTGTTTTGATGTGAGTTCTTTTGATTGAAGATCTCCTTCAATCTTTCTATCTGGATTATGTAAAGTCATATTAAGATTGGTGCAATCAATCTCAATATTACCATATGGATCAATACAGAACATTGATCTATCTGTGTTATTAGTTTCTGTCAAAGCATCAATAATCATTTTAGCAGAACCACCACGTCGTGTGCCAATTTCTACAACAGCACCTTCGGTATTACCAATCTGTTTTACTGCGTTTACCAGAATCTCATATTCTTGTGAATCTACTCCAAAAACTTCTTCGTCACTAAATCTAATAATAGTCATAGTTTCTCCAAACAAAAAAAGGCAGCATAGGTTATATGCTACCTGTTATTCTTAGCAATGTCAACATAAATGTTGTAAAAGATATTACAAATACTAAAAACATTAAAATATAAAAACAAGTATCATTCATTTTAAATACCCAGAGCAATTACAATACAGAAAACTGTGGATATTAAAATAAACATTTTACCCACCATAATTGCTAAGAATATATCATTCTCTTTTTTATTTAACAAAAATTCTTGCATACTTAACACCATTTATGAACCAATTGTCATATATCCTAGATACAGGATACCACTACCAGTAAGTAGTAAAGCACTCACTACTGCAAAACACGCTTCATATATTCCTAGATTTTTATACATTTTTTCTTTCATATGTTAGATTCCCCAGGATGGATTCGGACCATTAACAGATATATGCTCTGTCTTATATACTGAGGGGTGTTGAAGGATGGGTGTAGTTTTTTACCCATCCTATTTAGAGGATATCGATAACCCGACCAGAGGAATCTACTGCTCTAACTCTTTTGCCAGATGATGTAGAACTTACCTGTTGCATACACTGAATAATGTATGGTTGGATGTTATTCACAACTTGTTGTGTGATCCAGTTACCCATAATGTCTTGATATTGTATTTGAACTTGATCCATTTCACTTCTCCCTCATTTGATGATATATATATATTATCATTATTATATGGAGTTGTCAATGATTTTTTAGTTATGCCAACGGCCTCGATGATCATCAATATGAATATGATTATGACGACCAGAGTATGTACCAACTCCGCCACTCCAAGACGATTTCAGATATTTCGACACCATCCTATATTTACCTCTTGGTACGTTGAAATCTACCGCACGACAATAGCGATGCATTGATGGCCTACCAGTTTTCTTTACAGTTGCACCCGAACGACAAGATGAAGAAATACGAATCTTACCAAATTTTGATTCAACATCTCGTAGTTTATTTGCAACACTTAATGGCATTCTATGTCCTTTAAACTTTGTCAAACCTGAACGAACAAGTTTACTTGATCGAAACTTATTACTCTTTTTCTTAGAATATTTTCGTTTCTTAGAATATTTCCGTTTCTTAGAATATTTTTTCTTTTTGACAATTTTCTTTTTAACTTTATCAGATTTCCACATCACGTTATTACCAGTATCCGACCATCCTGCGGTAGCTGTGTTTATTGGAATTATAGTTAAAGCCAATATCATATAAGAAAAAACACACAAAAGTTTTACACTTGAAATATAAACTATATTAATCATAATAACCTCGGTTTATTTAAATAATTTAACTTACTGGCCAATACACACAACGTGCATAACCAAACTTCTCTTTTGTTTTAGGATTTTCTGACAACGGATGCTGATCATAAAATCCTATACAGATGTGAACATTAGAGTCCTGTGAGGACAACATTCTTATTTGGTTCGATCTATCTAGGACTAATGCGGTTCCGTGTTTTGAAGTCATGATCCATCCTTTATTTGATGAATCTCTTACCATTTCTATAACAGGAGCACAATCTTTTTTATTACAACAATCTTTATCATACCAACTATGTGAATGGGCTTGTTGAATATACCACAAACTCGCAAAATATAAAATAGAAGTAATAATTAGAGCAAACTGGATATTTTTACTCATTTACACCAGTCTTTCTTCTTACCCTTACCACCAATATATACTGCTGCGTGTTTATTGTCAATTAATAGTTTACTAAGAAGCTTACCATCCAAGGAGATATCCCCAATAATTCTACCCCCAAATTTTCCCCATTTTTTTAGAATGATTCTAACTTCTCTGGCATTTTGGATTTGTTCTGTGGTAAATTCTTTTGCTATGAGTGCTTTTTTTTTCTCTTTGTCGCACTTGGCAAGGTAATTTTTTTCTGGAGTATCAACTCCATCAATTCTTAGTTTGAGTGTTTTCTTGAGAGGGTCTGGTAGGAACTTTGCTTCAAATTCTACTGTGTCCCCATCTACAATTTTAACAATTTTGTAGTTATATTTTTTATTATGTAGGAATACAAGTGAGGATACAGATTCTAACCCTTGAACATCTGCATATCCTAGATATCCAACACAAAAAATTCCCCCTGCTACAACACTAGCAATGATAGTTTTTTTTCTCATTTCAATCCTCATAATTATTTTCTAGGTCGTCAGCAATTATATATTCTGCATCATCATCTAATGGCTGCCCAAATTCCAACACTTTTCTTATATTGAGAATTCTTTCTTCAACACTTTTAATAGTCTTTCTTGTATTTTCATCATTAAAGTCATCTTCTAAATCATGTAGTGCTGCTTGTAAATTTGTATCAGCACAATAATCAATATGAAATTTTCTTCCTTCTTTGTCAGTATATGACTTCAAAGGAGGAAATAGAATTTCTTGAATTTGTTGAAGTTTTTCTTCTGATGATGTTTTAGAGGGTATTTCTTTTTTTTCAAAGATGTTATCAAAAATTTTCATAATGTATTTACCTATTATTTATTTCTTTTTCTACCGATGTTATACTTAGCTTCTAAAGTCCACTCAATTTTTTCTTTATGAGGGATGATTTTAATTTGTCCCATTGGTGCTCTAGGTGATTCAAGTTTCTCTATATTAACTACAGAAAGCAATCCCCATTCTTTCAAAAGATTTGTAATTGTATTTCTTCTACCTTTATCTTCATCTGAAAAATCAGTAGGTTTACCATCAAGAGCGAATAGCTCTTTAAAATGGACGATATAATATTTTCCCTGTTTATGTAAAATATGACAGGATTGATAAAGTTTATTTTCTTTTCTCGAAGCAATACCAATTCGTGTTAAAGTTTCCTTAATTTTAAGGAAGTCTTCATCTTCCGCAATAGTCACTTCCACTAGATTATCTAGGTTGCTCATGTTCTCCACCCTTTTGTAATTTTTCTTTAATTTTGTAGAGTTGTTCCTCCGTAAGAACTTTAACTGCTTGTTCTGCTTTCTTACGATTATATTTATAATAATCACAGATTAAAGAAATATCGTCAAAAGGTGAAGATTTATCCCTTTTAAAGAACCGTTTTCTTGCTTTTATAGAATAAAAAAGATATTCATATTGCATTTTATCATTCAAATGTCTATTCATATTCATAGCATTTGAATAAAGAATAGTGTCTATAAAATTAGAAAGGACTTTATTAGTCCTCCCTGCTATATATTTTTCTTCAGAATTAACTTCTTGGTATTTTTTATCTCTTGTTATACTATTTTCATATTTCCAATCATATTTATTCATTTATTTCACATTCTACCATGACTTCAACTAGAAATGCCATAAAATTAATCTCTGGATCGGCTACAAAAGCATTCTGATATTGGTATTTACCAAGTAAAATAATTAAGTTTGGTAAAGTCTGTTTAGTAAAATACACTGCACCGTGTTCATAAAACTGTCTATATAACTCATTCATATCACAATCTGAGTTATTATACAGCCAATTCCTCAGCATGGGATAATTTTTCTGTTTAAGTGTTGAAATAAGATCAGAGATAGAAGTTTCTTTTACATCAACAAGAATACCAGTATCAATTTTTCCTGATGAAGAATATTTCTGAAGCTCATTTAGAACTCTTCTAAAATCAGGAAAATGTTTTTGAATTACTTCAGCAATTACAATTCTTTCAAATTCTACATTTTCATTAGTAAGAATCATTTCGATTCTTTTCATAAAACACATAGCGAGTTTAACTTTATCGTTCTTATTAAAGTTAAAATCGATTACAGTACATCTTGAATGTAGAGGTTGAATAATTCTATTCTTAAAATTACAAGTAAGAATAAACCCACAATTCTTAGAAAATTCTTCCATAAAATTACGAAGAGCTGGTTGTGTAGAATTAGGATTTAAGTAATCTGCTTCATCAAGAATGATATATTTTTTACCAGCATATAAAGATACCGTCGAAGCAAAGTTATGAATCTCATTTCTAAGAGTATCAATATTCCCATTCAAAGAACCATTGATAACTAGATATTCACATTCCAATTCTGTTAGAATTGCTTTTGCAACACTTGTTTTACCAACACCAGAAGTTCCAGATAAAATCATATTTGGAACTTCTTTTTTATCAACAAATGATTGGAATACCGTTTTCATATTATCCGGTAAAATAGTATCCTTCACAGATTTTGGTCGGTAAAGCTCAGTCCATAGAAATTGTTCCATTGTATTTCCTAAATTAACCCATCACACTTTGATGATCATAACGAATCCAATATTCAATAATATTACCATAGAATTTAGAAACACCCTGTCCTAATACAATTCTATAATCATCATTAATAATTTTAATATTTTCTGCTAAGAAAATTGCTTTGAACACTTTATCAGTTTCACCAACATCAATTTCAAAGGTATTACCAGAAGCAGTCTTTACATCACACACAATCATTTTCAAGACACCAGATTTGCCTTCAAAGACAATATTCGGAACTGATAAAACAGAAAGTGCTTTTTCCGCATCTTTTAAATTTTGTGCTGTAATATTAAACTCCGCTACTTGCGGTTCAATAGTCAGTTTATGTTCTGGTATAACACATTTATTAATAAGGTCTTCATCTACATACATATAGTTAATAGACCTATTATCATCACCAATAGTAACATATGTTTTTTGGAAAGTCAATTCTGGACTACTAAACATAGACAAACAGGAGATGAATTTACTCAGATCATAAACTGCAAAATCCCGTTCAAAAGGAACGGGGAGATATGATTCTGCTATAGTATTTCTAGATTCTGAGATAACACCAATTTTATTTCCCTTTTTTACAGAAAGGGATAAACTGTTCTGTGAGAAGTTTTTCAAAATATTAATAATATTCTTATCAATCTTCATTATATAATCCTATAATTATTGCTTTTTAGCTTTAGTAAGATTAGAAGGGTCTGCTGTTGCTGCTGCACCAATTGATGCAAGATCTGCAAGAGATCCGCCAAAGATGTATGAACCAACATGCTGAAGTTGCATCCAAGGACATAACCAAGTTTTAAGACCCGCAGCCTGTGCTTTTTGACAGAACCAATAATCTTCTGATAGATATCGTTTTGTTTTTGGATCAATCTCTGCTTGGAAATATTGCATAATTTCACGCGACCCATCAAAATGCTCGGTTCTCACATGATCTGGTTTATACATATAATCTTCATATGTATCCGCAAACTTACTCATTGCCTCTTTTTTAACCATCATGAATCCAGTTCCAATTTCTAGAACCTCTACTGCATCTGAAAGTTTAATTTGTGTTTGACCACTCTTTGGATTGAATACATAATCCCCTACAAACTTTTCAAGAACATTACTATCATCATCAGCAACTCCTTTATCTACTGCTCTTTTAATTTTCTCCCAGGAGATACATTTCTTAGGATAAGGGCCGCCAATAATATCATAATCATCGTTCTGAGATTGAAGTGCCATTAATGCAATTACATCCTGTGGATTAAATCCAATATCAGCATCAATAAACATAAGATGACTTGCGTCTGAACGCATAAACTCATCACAACAATAATTTCTCGCTCTTGTAATTAGAGATTCGTTAAACATAAAATACAACTGTAATGGAATTTGATGTTTAGCACAAAATGCTGATAGGTCTGCTATACTTTTAGTATACATACCAGCGCATTGACCACCATACATAGGCGTAGCAACAAACAGTTTATTTTTTCTCAGAGTTTCTATTTCAATTTTTATTTCCATAAAGTTTTTTCCTTTTTTTCTTCGCCTGTTCTAAATGGTAAGAAGATGCTTTTGTATAAAATAAAATTCCATTTAGATGGTCGGACTCATGTTGAATTAATCTTGAAGTCATACCAATATATTTGTTTGTCACTATATCACCGTTAGGTTGTTCATACCTAACCTTAATATTTGATGCTCTTTTTATCTTAACGGATAATCCTGGGAATGTCAAGCAGGTTTCTTCTAGTAGATTCGTTTCATTCGTCTCATCTACTATTCTAGGATTGAAACAACAAATAATTGGATTAGACCTAATTACAAATGCTCTATATGACAAGCCAATATGATTTGCTGAAAGACTTAATCCATTATTATGAATCATAGTCTGTGTTAAATTGTGTGCTAATTCTATTGGATCTGTTTGCGGATTAGCAAAATCAAACCTTTCAATCTTCTCTTTGAGAATAGGATCTGATGCGGTTACAATATCTAATATCATGTTGTTATCTTACTAAAATTCTTATGTTTCCTAAATCTAATAATATTATCAAATTTTTCATTTAATTGTTCTGTTTTGTGGGAAATAATAAACACGTTTGTTTTGTCTCCAAATTCATTTAACAATTTCATAAAATCTTCAGTTGATTCACTATCAAGAGAACTATCAAACACTTCATCCATAATCAAAAGGTTTGTATTAATAGAATTTCTTAACTGTGAAATCATTCTCCAAGTAAAAAGTATTGATAGATTAATTTTCATTCTCTCACCTTCTGAAAAAGAAGAATATGAAAACTCATCTCTATGTCTACTTTTAATAACTTCATTAAACTCTTCGTTCAATTCAAATTTAACAAAAAAGTTTAAATCTGCCAAATATTTATTAATTAGTTTATTGATGATAGGAATATATTTTTTAATAATCCTTGATTTGATTCCACTATCTTTAAGTAATATCGAAGACACCGAATACAAATCTTTATTTTTAACTAACTCATTATATATATCATTTATTTTTACTAATTCATCCTTACTTTCTTTTATTTCTTCTGTGTTAATAGAAGATTCTTTATTTTTTATACTTTTTACATCTTCTAAAATTAGATTCTTCATTTTTTCAACAGAAGACAAATCAAAAGTAATATCTCTAAAATGATCTTTCACTTTTGCTAATTTTTCATTGGATATGTTAAAATTTTCAATTTCTTTTTCATTGTTAAGAATCTTTTCTTTTAAAAGAAAAAGCCCATCATTATATTCTTTAAGTTTTTCATTTTTACCATCAACAGATTCTGTTTTAAAATTTGATTCTATTCTCTGTTTACAGGTTGGACAATCATCGTTTTTTTCAAGGAAATCTATTTCTTCAGAAATTATATCTATTTTTGAATTTATCTTTTCTCTTAATAATAGAAGATTTGTTTTTTCAGTTGTGATTTTATTATTGTTTGAAACTTTTTGCGATAATTTATGATATGTCTTTTCACATTTTTTTAATTCTTCTTTCTTTTTAGAAATGATTTCATCTATTTTTATAAGTTCTTTTTCTTTCTTATCTACATCTTCTCTATTTTCTAACTCCCGCTTTTCAATATATTTTTTGATTATAACAATTTTTTCTTCTACATTTCTTTTCTGTTCTTCTGCTCTGATTAACTCTTCTTTATTTTTTTGAACTCTATCTTTTAGAACTCCATTCATAGTTGTAAAGATTTGTAAATCTAGTAAGGTTTCGACAATCTCTCTTCTTTGTGCAGCAGGCAATTGCATAAACGGAAGAAATGTTGCTGAACCAAGAACAACAACTTGACAAAAAGATCTGTATCCTATTTTGAGAATATGTTTTTCTAGATATTCTTGATAATCTTTCGAATCGGCGTTTTGATTTACCAAGTCTCCATTCTTATAGACCTCAAAAATATTTGGCTTGATCCCTCTTACAATTTTATATTTAATATTGTATAGTGAGAATTCAAGTTCTACAACTGCACCTTTGTTGTTAATAGAGTTTAGGAGCTGCCCTTTATTAATCTTTCTAAAGGGTTTATTGTAGAGTGCGAATGTTAGTGCGTCGAGAATGGTGGATTTTCCTGCACCATTCTCGCCTATAATAAGAGTATTTTTATTTTTTGTGAGATTGATTTTAGTATAGACATTACCAGTGGAAAGAAGGTTTTTCCATTTTATATTTTCAAAAATAATCATTCTTTATCAATCGCCTCATTATATAGTTCTACTACAACTCTTTCAAGATCATCTTTCACAATAGAGCCAGTATTAGAACTGTGTATATATTTTTTAAATATTTCAAGAGTAGATTCTGCTTCTAATACTAAATCTTCTTCATTTATTTCAATTATCTCATCTATAATTTGATATTTGTAGGGAGAGCAATTCTCAAGAAATTCTATAAATGAATCAAAAGAAAGATTGTCTGTTTTATTTTTAATAATAATCTTAACTATTTTATTATTAAAATCTTTTTCTTCTAATTGTGATAGATTAATGGTATCTTCATCATATTCAAATTTGTGATGTATAGTATATTCGTTTTGTATAAATGTTAGGTCTCTAGTTTCTAAGTCAAATATATGAAATCCTCTTGGGTCATTACAATCAGACCATACAAATTCTGAATGACTACCAAGATAATATATATTACCATTAGAAGTTCTATGATGAAAATGCCCGGAGAAAATCATATCAAATTTAGAGAAAAGTTTTCTATCAAATCCGTGAGACATAGGAGAACCAATAAACATTGGAAATCCTGATATTTCTAAATGTCCCATTGCAATTTGACATTTTGTTTTTTTCACCAATTCAAATGTTTCTTTTTCATTATCCTTACATATCCAAGGCAGAAATAGTAATTTATGATTTCCAATAGACACTTCTTCTGGATTAATGTAACTCTTAACATTATCATAATCTTTTAAAAGTAAATCTAGAGCATTTACATCATTAGTATTTTTAAAAAAAGTATCGTGATTCCCACAAATCAATTGCATTGTGATATTTTTGTCACACAATTTATCCAGGAAATCTTCTCTTAACCTTTTAAGAGTATAAAAATTAATATACTTTCGTCTATCAACCAAATCACCTAAATGAATTATTTTGTTAATACCGTTCTCTTCCAAGTATGGGAAGAAAATATTATCTAAAAATAATTTGTTGTGTTCAAGAAAAACTGGTGAGTCTCCACGAACTCCAAAATGTGAGTCTGAAATTATTGCAATTTTATTCATTACAAATTGTCCCATTTCTTTCAACAACATTAGCACCAATTCTGAATTATATAATATATGTCATTCAAATAATACTAATGCTTTTATTTTCTCTCGTATTTTCTAATAACGACATCACAAAAATTTCTAATTTCCTCTAATCTTTGTATGTGATATAATCTATCGCTAGGTTTTATAATTTCAGATGATATTAGCGCTCCAATATCTTTAACTGCCACGGGTACTAAGTGATCCCTTTTCATTCAACAAACCTTTCTTAGTTAGATTATTTAATTTAGCACGTCTTTTTCTCTCTGTCAACTTATCTTCATAGTTTTTTATGATTTCATCAGAGAATTCGTTAGAAGTAATACTCGATTTATCATTTTCAAATACAGTTACTGGCATCACATACATATTTATTAGATTTTTATGTTTCAATACAGACTGCTTACTTTCTTTTTCAATTCTCCGTAAAAATGCATTCCAAGCAGTTTGTGTAAAATATGCAAATGGATTATTTGTTTTTTCCACATTAAACGATTTTACCGCAGCAACACAGTCACATATTGCATCAGAAATCATATCTTCTTTATATGTATATCCAGAAAAATTAGGCTTTCTTGATAAATTATTACAAATAAGAAGTATTGACTTTCCTATATAATTTGTAATTTTAGTATTGGTATCATCTTTATATAATAGGTGGAATCTAACCATCTCTGAATATAATTCTCTGTTATTTATATAATTTCTCTTACGCATTGCATTTTTCCCTTGACAAGATTTAAACTGTGTGTATAATAGGTCTGTGCCTTTGAAGTTCTAAGTATTAATATTGATTTTATATGTTTTGTATTCAAATTGTTCTTCATTGTATATCTTAACTCTTTCAATATAATGTAATAAAGTAAAGTTCTTTCGTTCTTTCCAAGACAGATCATCAGATATATCATAAAGAACAGATTGTTCTTTATTATCAGATACTCTTAACCCTCTACCAATAGATTGTAGATTTCTTACTTTAGATTTAGATGGACTAGAAAATATAATATTATGTAGATTCTTAATATTAATTCCAGTAGAAAAGGTTCCATAAGATGCTACAATAATAGAATTGTCATTCTTCTCTACTATATTACGAATCTTTTCTCTTTCATTCCCATCAATACCCCCATGAACAAAATAGATGTCTTTATCACTATGTTCATTAGAAATCATATCATACAGCACTTTTCCATGTTTGTCAACATACTGAAATAGTAATAAAGTGTTACCTTTAAGGGATAAAGATAAATTACTAATAAACTTATTTCTTTCCTGATTAGATACAAGAAAATCCATCTCTTCTTGGAAAGAATGCTTAGAACATTCTTTTTTAATATCTTCAGGATACTGTAATGAAATACACTTAATCATAAAATTTGATAAGTGTTTCTTTTCTATAAGTTCTGTTGTTGTGATGATTTTCTTTACAGGTCCAAACAATCCCTCTAACACAAGTTGATGCGTTTCAGATCCGTCAAGGGTTCCAGTGAATCCAAATCTATATTTACAGTTTTCTAACTTTGTCATTATAGAAGTAAGAGATTTAGCTTTAAACAAATGTGCTTCATCACCAATTACGACATCGAATTGGTCGAACCATTCTTTTGACTGTTTGTAAATTGATTGCCAAGTGGAAATTACATATTGTGACTTTACGTTTTTATCTTGACCTTGATATATTTTATGTATGTTATCTGGGTCATCATATCCATAACTAATAAAGTCTGATGTCATTTGGTGTATGAGAGAAGTGGTAGGAACAATCACAAGAGTTTTCAAATTGTAAAATCTTGTGATCATATATATAATCAAACTTTTTCCACTGTTATGAGTTACCATTCCACTGTGTGTAATATACAAATTATCTTCTACTTCAAATCCATAAAATTCATCATATCCAATATGATTAACTTTAAAACCACATTTATATCTATTTTGTTGTCTAGTATGAGAACTTGCTTGTTTTCTTTCTAGTTTTGTTGGAATGTTGTGAACATTTCCAAGAATAGTTGTTTTATAATAATTTCTATCATACTTCTTATTATATTTTACTTTAAATGTTGTAATTAAACCAAGTGTAATTGCTAATCTTTCTACATCTTCAGCCAATCTTTTGCTTTTAAATATGAGTTCAAAATAAGTCTTTGAAGAATTTAAATGACCATCAGAATCTATAATACCTGCTAAAAATTCAAATCTATTAGCAATAGATGAGTTAAATATTTCTTGTGGTATAAATCTATCTTCACAGGATATTCGTTTTGAAGTCCCAAAAGTTATTCCTAGTTTATCAAATTCATTAAATATTTTGTTTCTTTTTGAAACACAGCCAGTTATAGAATAGTGTAAATTGTCTTTAGTAGTAACATCCATTGATAATTTATTTGCTTGTTCATAAATTGACTCAATGCATTTTTTATCTTTAGTTGTAACTTGACACATATGTGTGCTTCCATCACCAATGTATAGACCAATGAAATATGGTGATAGTTCACAAGGAAGTTTTTGATTTTTTGTTTCTATAGGAGTTTCATTATAAAAAAGTTTAGCACAATGTTTGTAATAATTTGATTTTTTTAAATATTCTTTTACATATATATTTTCTATATAATCTTTATTTCCTTTACAATAACCATATTTTGATTTACTATCACTAAATTTTAAAGGTAAAATGTGTTCCGAATTTACTGTAATTTTTCTACGATTTCCATTTGGAATGATTTCATAAAGGTCATCATTTCCATTGAATAATTTAACTATTTTTTTAGGCAATCCATCTGGTCCGGCTAGCATATCTCCAACCTTAACATTTTGAACTTTAATATAAGTTCCATCAGATTTAAGAACGAGGTCATCTTTTTTATGACATCCGGTAGGAGATATTAACACCTTTCTTCTAGATCTCACACATCTCACAAACGCCTCTAATTGATAATCTCTTGGTTTGAATGGTAGATTTAAACTTTTAACAAAATCAAGGGTTTCTTCTATTGATATACTGTCTGGACTGAAATCAGATAATAGTTCTAATTTATAATCTCTACTTTTACAAAATATTTCTAATTGGTCTGTTAATCCACCATATAATAAACAATTCATAGGATTAAATAAATAAATATTCCCATCCCACATTTTATTTTTATAAGAAGGCATAAATTGGTAGTTGGGGACTTTGAATGTAAAATAATCCTTTATTTCATATCCCACCCCAGGCTCACAAATAATTTTATTGTAAACCTCATTCATTTTTTCAATTTTAATAGTTTCCATTATGCACCCGATGTAAATTTAATCCAATCAATCGCAGATTTTATATTATAGCCTCTATTATTCAAAGATTTTAAAATTGATTGTAATAGGTCTATTTTTTCTTGTTGATAGCTTATCTTTAAATTTAAATTAATGATATCCATATCACCTTCAAGATACATAGGCATTTCAGATTTTATAATCATACCTTTGGCTGGAAGATTCCATTCTTTTTTTAATGTCTCTTCGTTATGACCTTGTGTGTAAAATTCATATTTTTCTAGCTTTAAAACTTTCAAATTAGATTCAGATTTTTTAAATAATAATTTTTCTCTTATTAGATGCTCATAATATTTCTGATGTAATTTTGCTATTTTTATAGATTCTTCTGCAAGTTCAGTCACGTCTATTACTGAGTCTGTTTTCCACTCAGACATAATATCATCAATGTTCATAACGATCCTTATATGTTTTGAATTTTATAATGAGTATATTTAAAAGTTGCACCACTACTTATATAGTTAACAGAGGAATCTGTAGAATTGAATTGTAATTCTGTTAATCCTATTGGGTGTGCGTCTATAAAAGTTACCTCATAGTTTACTACTTTTGTGCTAGATAGTACGAGGACTGAAATATCAGATAACAAACCTTCGCCTGTTATTCTTGGAACTTCTGATAATTCTTTGTATTGTTCGTAAGATTCTGGGAAGCCCAATCCTAACATCCAATTATGTATTTCTAGATAGTTTTGTAAGTCTTCATCTACTTTAAAACTTATCTGAAGTGGTTCAAACGCTAGGTGATCCCCGGTTTGTGGTATTGATACAAATGGATTTGGGGTAGCTACTTGGGGGAGACTGATGGCTGGTATATTTACAGATTGTACAAAGAAATTGACGTGAGGTGCCTTCTTAATTTGAAATCTAAAATTAAGAGGGGATAGAAAGTTTTTATTTTCTGGGGTGTTATCTACTGCTGACATACCATTCTCCTTATGGTATATTTATGATAAAAAAAAGAGGGCTATGCCCTCTTAGTATATTCCCGTTTTTGATAATAAATTATTGGGAATGTAAAAAGGGGAGGTTTCCCTCCCCTTAATATACTACATTAGGTTATTAACAATTACTTTTCTGTAATATTTATTAGAGTTGATAGCAATACCGTCATCGGTGAATGCGGTTAGACCCTTTGCGAATGGGTTTGCGACCATACCATAACGAGTCTTGAATCCAACTTTTGGCTGGAAGGATTGCGGATCAACTGCTCGGACCATCTGTAGAGGAACATATGGGCAATAGAACAGACCAGCATCAAATGCTGAAGAACCCTTATAACCTACAGTCAAATAGTTGCCACCGACAGCATATGGATCGATGTAAACTTTTAGACGACCGTTAAGAACACCAGCAAAAGTATTGCCTGTGTCATCAACATCTAGGTTGTTTGCATTAAGAGCAGGTGCATAGTCAAGAACACCGGCCATTTGTAGAGCCGAAGCAACATCTGATGAACAAAGCACCATGTTGCCTTTGCCTCTACGAGTCTCTCTTGCAATTCGGTTCGCTTCTCTTTCGAGTTGGAACATAAGGCCCTTGAACTTTTCAACTGACCAACGACCGTTTGAATCGGTATCTAGATCAAAAACACCAGCAGTGGTAGTGTTAGTGTCAGCACCAGTTTCAGCGGTAATGTTGATTGTACGAATAACTTCGCGGTTGATTTCAGCAAGAATTTCAGAAGAAAGAATATTGCTGAGTTCAGTTTCAGCATCAAGACCATGAATTGCTTTTAGATCTTGTGCTAGTTCCATGCTATATTCTGCTTTTAGAGCACGGGTTTTAGCAGTAACGGTTAGTTTCTCAATGGAGAACGCCATTTCTGGGAATGCTGTATTGCCAGTAGTACCAAGAGTTTCAGCTTGTGCTGTTGACATACCAGAACCAGTATTGTATGTATTGACAGCAGTGAGAGGTGAAGTATTTGATGCACCAGGAATATTACCAACATTCTTCTGGCCTAGTGTATTAGCACTACTAGTGACAGAAGAGAATGCGGTATCGACTTCATTGTAGAATGTTTCATCGCCAGCTTGGTTAGCATAACGTGAACGCATTGCGAAAATGAGACCAGTTGGACCAGTCATTGGCTGAACGCCGCAAATGTCATATGCAACTAGATTTGGCATTGAACGACGAACGAGTGAGATTAGGACTGGATCGAAAATGTCAACAGCACCATCAGCTGCGGTTGATGACGAACCACCCATAATATTCTGTGCAGCTGGATTTGATTCTGTTAGTGTTTGAAAACTACCATGTGCAGCATCTTCTCTTAGTGCTTTTTCGGTATTTTCAAGAACAACAGCTGTTACAGAACGACGGTGTGAATCTTTAATAGAACCAACGGAATCGCAGTCTAGAACTGGAGCCCACTTCTTTTGAATATCCTCGGATAAATACATTAGTAACCCTTTCTTATGATAGATGTATTTTAGACTATTTATAATATATTATGTTTTAACTGATCTTTGCAGTGCACTTACGTATTTTTGCATTGATGGGTGCACTGATGATTCGTTTAGTGTGGTATCTTCTTCCTCAAGAACTTCTTCTTCGAGATTGGAGGAAGAAAATTTTGTTTGATTTCCAAAATAATTTTCTTTAATGATATCTAATTTTTTTCTATACTCTTCAACATCACCATCAAATTCAATTCCTTCAGCGAATGATAAAAATTTATCTTGTTGTGTTAGAGTTAAATCTGATGAAACATCGTCAATTGCCTGATTTTTTACAGATTCAGAAAGAACATTTTTCAATTCTGTGTTTTCATTAATAGAATCATTGAGTCTGTCTTCGAGATGTTCAACTTTTTCAGCCAGTCCTTCTACGATGTCAACTTTGTCTTCAGGCATTTCAATGTAATTGTCTTCAAAAAGACCCTTTAGACCATGAATAAAATCTTCATTTACTTCATTTCTTAGAGTAGATTCGATGGCAACTTCGTTTTCTACCATCCAATTTTCTACAACATAATCTAAATAACTGTCCAACTTATCAGAGACTTCTTCTGTGAAGTATGATAATTCTTCGGTTAGTGATTCTTCGAACTGCTCTTCGAGTTCTTGGGTTACTGTGGTGACTTTAGCATTTACCGCAGCTTCAAAAAGAACAGTTGCTTTTTCTTTGAATTCTTCTGAGAGGTCTTCGCCGGAAAACATTTCCGTAATATCTTCTTTCATAGAACCCGCAGATGGTTTTGCCGCAATGGTTGCCGCGTTTTTAGCAGCAGCGTCGTCAGGGATACTGTCAGCCCAATGACCAAACTGTGCCATTACCTGATCGAACATACTAGAAACTTTATCTTTTGGCATAGATGCCATCATTGACATCATACCATCCATCATGGATGATTTAGAATCTACTAGTTTAGTATCAGTTAATTGGCCTTTGGCTTCAATGGTTTTACCCGCAAGAGTGGGATTCAGTGAACCAGTATCATGTTTTTCGTCTAAAACTTCTTCTTGAGACATATTAGTTTCTCCTTTGAGCATTTATATCTATTTATAAAATTTATTTTTTTACTGATATTGTGGAAATATAATCTTCAAATATTGATAGTTTACTCTCTTCAAGTTGTGACATTGACATATTATGAATAGATTTTTTAGTATTGCTCAATTTTTCTTCCAACCAACTATCATTAACTGAATCATAAATCCATTCTACATTTTCCATAATGCCTTGGACAAATGCACCGGGAGCAGAGGGATCTGCAACAATATCAGCAGCAGTAGCAATTCTATAATCCCCTTGGACAATCATAGCACCAGTTTTTTTACATTCTTGGATACTGCCCATTCCTCTACATGACACTCCAAGACTTGCGCCTGAATCTAAAAGTCCTTTAGCTATTTCACCCATAGGGGTTGCTGTTAGTTTAGCCTTACCAATAAAATTATTGCCGTCTTTTTTTAATTCGGTGATAATATGGGAAACTCTATCAAGATTAATTTGTGGGCCTTTTGGGTGACCCAGTTCACCATATGCTCTTTTTTGTTCTACAATTTCTTTGAAATATCTATTTGCTTCATTTTCAAGAGTTTGGATGGGATAAACTCTGCCGTTTTTATTTTTTTGTTCTCCCACTAAAAAAATACCACTGATATAGTGATTCTTTTTACCAGTTACTTCATCTGCTTCTGATAGATATTCTACTTCTTCTGTTAGTTCTCTGATTAATTTCATATTAGTACCTAAACGCTATCGGAACGGCTTTCATATTCGCTCCTGTTAATGTTTCAGTGGCTTCTTTTTCTACAATTACAGCAGCTGTATTAGTTACAGTTACATTGCCCACACTTCCTACATTAAGAACAGCATCTGCTCCTGTGTTAATGACTCTAACTAAAATAGAATTTGCTACAGTATTTGCTGCACCAATAGATATTTCCGGACCTATTATTTTTAAAATCATATTACACCCTTAATATTCCTTGATATGGTTCTGTTGTATTTACTGTTGGGCTTGCTGTGCTAATTGCATCAGTTTTATTATAATAGTAAATATTACTCTTATTTATTCTTTTTTTTTATCAACTGTTTCAGGAAGACCTTTATGTTTAGTTTTAGCAAATTTTTCAAGTTCTTCTTCTGACATAGAATCTGCTAATTTCATAACAGCAGGTGAAACATTTTTCATTTTACCTCTCTTATACATAAGAGCCATTGCCATTATTTTTTGTTGATTTTGACTTGCGGATTTTTCATCAAGTTGTTCTACTTCTTCATAGACTTTGTGGTCTTCCCCAGCAGGATATCCTTGATATCCATGTTTTAGACCTACATCTGCTGCAAGAACATATTTTATATTACCCGCTTTGAATGGAACATCGCCGTCGTTTTGGACTGGATAATCGTGGACTTCAACTTCATGTTTAGTAACAAAACTCTTAGCACCTTTATCATCTTTACCAATGTAAAGATCATCATTTTGACCAAGAGTAATTTTTGATACTTTTCTTTTACCATATAAGCTATCAAAACTTTTTGGTGATGTATCGGGTAATCTTGCCACAACATCTCTTAAATACTTAGACATCTTCTACCTCGTTGTCTTCTGGGGCTTCTATTGGAGTATAATTATACATATTTTTAGCAACTTCAATTTTTTTATCTCTTACTGTATCTCTTAGTTTATCGAGTATAATATTGTTAAAAGCGGATTCGAAATCTCCTGGCTTTTCTTCTGTTGCTGCTTTCAATAAATCTACTGTTGATGAAGTGGTTTCCATTATACTGATATCCCCATTGACTTTAAGAATCCTCTATTTTTTGCCACAACTTGCAATAATGATCTATATCGAGTTTCTTCTTGTGGCGTCCTTCTTCCTTTTTTCGTTTCTAACATATCTATATCACGCTGTGCTTGCTGTATTTTTCTGAGTTTATCTGCGTTCTCATCTCTACTTCCACCCCCTTCTGGTTCACTATTACCCCCAGATGCTTGATCCTCACCACCTTGCGCTTGTGACATTTGTGACATTTGTTCATCATTTTGTGCAACCATAGGATTGAACCATCTAGGATCATGCATTTGTTGTTCTTGGCCAATTTCGCCATCCATCTGGTCGATATCTGTATCAGTTTGCTGTAGAACATTTCTACGGACCCACTTATGTGAGTAGTATTTACCCGCCATATCTTGAAAATCACGTGCAAGAGAAATTCTTGCTTGGTCGATCTCCGCTTTCTTTAATTCGGTAAAGTAACTAGTATTAGCAAATTTAAATTTAATAAGAGGAGATAATTCTTGCCATTCTTCAACAGTCATAATTTGTTTGAGCACTAGTTGTTTTTCAAGCAATGAATAGAACAGATGAGAGAACCTTGCTCTCAATCTAATGATAAATTTATTGAATTTAACTTCATCTCTTGTAATCTCAGTCGCCCTACCCATAGAGAAAAGAGTATCATTATTTAATCTATTAGAAGGAACATTAAGAGATTGTAAAAATCTCTTTTGGAAGTATAGCACATCATCCATTTGTCCTAGATTTTGACCTGGGGGTAATGTAGAAACCTCTGTGCCTCTACCACCCTCTCTTCTTGGAAGCCAATAGTCTTCCAACATAGTCATAAATCTTCTATCGTCTCTTACTTCACCAGAAGATGCATCATAAATCAATCGGTTCTTATGCTTAACCATAATCTCGCGAACATATTGTTCTGCTTTCATTTTTGGTAGATTACCAACATCAATATACCAAATTCTTCTTTCTGGGGCTCTTGAAATTCTGTAAATAACAACAGCATCTTCTAGAGTTCTTAATTGATTTAGAGCTTTAATGGCTTTATGTAAGTGGGATAAAACCATTTTTCCCTGAGTATCAGTCAATCCAGACACTGTATGAATAATTGCATCTTTTGATATTTTTAGTCCAGTAGTTGTAGGTCCAGTAGACTTATTACCATTACTAAAGCCTTTATCATTATAAATGTAATATTCGTTTACAACTTTAGTGATCCCAGCATCGCCGCTTTGTTTAGTCATAGGTTTTTTTGTAACTTCACGAACTTTTCTCATTTTACGAGGGTCGATATATCTAATTTCTTTAATGCCATTTTTTTGATTGGCTGGATCTACTACCACATGGTAATATAATCTACCGTCAATATACCATCTTCTATAGATATCATATGCGTATTTGTTAAATTCTATAATTTTAAGACAATTGTAGAATTCATCAGTTATGATAGATTTGATTTTATCATTGATATCCAAATCGTCTAAGTTGATATCAACAATAGTCTCTTCATCAATTGATATAGATTCGTTTACAATTTCATCAACTGCTGCATCACATTCAGGATGAAGAGACATATCGCGATATCGTGTAACTAGATCTGCCTCAGATCTAACAGTACCATCTAAATCTACATAAGTTCCGTATGCACCACCAGAAGCGGCGGAGATAGTGGTAGCACCACTATCATCGCCTTTAGGTACAAATGATTGTACCTTTTCTTCTTTTTCTTTGCGATTAAATATAAATCCAAATAAAGATTGGTTTTCTGCCATAAAATAATATACCCTTTATAAAGTTATTTCAAATATTTATTCTGGTCCTAGAGGACCATCTGCTTCTGATTGTGCTCTGTATGCGTTTACACCGCCAGCTTTCTTATCAGAGGTTTCAACTTCAGGAACCCAATAATCGTATGCAAATGTAACGCCAAAAGTTTCTACAGTGTTTTGAGAATCCCAATCGAGACCAATACCGGCTACTGTGGTTGGGAATGCGCCAATAATTCTATATTCTCTAATTTTAGAACCATCTTTAGAATATTGAGTACACATTAAATCTTGCTTATATTCTTCAGTAGAAACATTTGGATCACGAACATTGGATTGCATTCTGTTAATAGCATTTGACCATTTTTCAAATAAAGATTTTACAGCAAAGTCTTCATCGTTCATAATATTTACAGACCAATCACCAAAAGCTCTATCACCACCAATTTTAATTCTTCTACCAAAATAAGGAACATCAATTGCTGAGACTGCTGATGGTGGAAGTTCTGCAGATCTGCACATAAATCTAAACTTGTCTACTGAAACATTATCTATACCAATTCCTTGTGGCACATTAAGTGTCACAGAGAATAGCGTGGGTCTGGCACCACCATACACCAAACCGTTTTCTTTAAAGGAACTAATGTTGAAAGGCATTTCTTACTCCTTGTAAGTGTATATATCTATATAGTATTTATGTATTATTTTTTTGTTAGGTTAAGAATTGATAATTTAGAACCGGTCATTCTAGAATCACAACATAAATCATGTTGTGAGGGGAGAAATTAATCTCTCCCCTCCTTTATAAGAAACGTGTTTTTAGAATCGGCCCACCACTTCACTAAACTGAACACCAGTTCCAACTGCTACAAAATTTAGTTGAATAAAGTTTATAGAACGTGCTGGTTTGATGTATATGTCACCAACAAATTCGTTTCTATCAATTACATCAGGAGTATTGTTTGTTTCATCACACACAACTAAGAAATCTGTAATACCACGACGGCCTTGAACAGTTCTGAGATAAGGTACAATTAGATTTTTAAATTGTGATCTAGTGAATGAATCGTTAAACTCGAATAGTGAGAATTTAGAAACAACTGAGATTGCCTTTTCGAGAACAATGAACAATCTACGAACGTTGATTCTATCAAAAGCACTTGGTTTATTTAGTAGAGTTTTATCACCAAATAAAATAGTGCTTTGTCCTGGGAATGCAACGACTGGATTTACCCCGTTTGGATAAATTAAATCTCTTTCTGCTTTTCTTGGATTGAAGGGGAGTTTAATAATATTCTTAATTTGTCCACGATTGAATCCAGCAGGAGAGAACCAAGGATCTCTTGTTTGATCAGTTCTTGCACAAAGACCTGCAACATCACCATTTAATGGAATATAGCGGTATAAATCATTATACCGATCATACATATACTTATAACCTGAATCCATAACACCATATGATGAACTGCGGAGAGTATTTCTAAAGTTTACAAGAGACTCTGCTTCATTGCCATAGTTATTTAGAATCTTACTCTTATCTGGAGATATAAGAACAATACAGTCTTTTCTAATTTCACAAATGTTATCAATGATATAGTTTGCTAGTTGGAAGTTTTCGATTGTTTCACCACCAGATACTGTAGTACCACCTCTTGGTTTACCTTGCATAATAAGTGAAACGTCAACATCTTCTGATGATTTAAACTCATCATATGCTTCCATAAGAGTTGAAACTGAAGTTAATGCTTCGTCTTTACCATCTTCACCGAGGGTTAAATTATAAGAACCCGGTGTTGTATTAGAAGCAGATGTTAAACCAATAGCAGCATTTGAAACCGCAGTTGTTCTATCATTTGACCACCAAATATAGTTTGAAACGTCATTAATTACTTCTTTGTAGTAATTTGTAGCACCATCATTGTTGGTAGCATCTGTCGCTCTAGATATATTCTTAAATGTTTCTAGGATAGATCCAGGAGTTCCTGTAAATCCACCATCTTCATCGACCACCACTATGTGCATTTCATCATTTGCAGATGTGTTGCCATTAAATCTAACAAAGTCTGATTGGCCTGGGGCAGTATCAATAACGTTAAAGAATTCCCAATATCTTTGAACTTTAGTATCAACAAAATCTTTTCTTAGTCTATAAGGATCTTCAAAACCAAGAACAAGTGTATTTGTATTACCGGTTAGTGTACTAGAAGTATTAGAAGCAACATATGAAATATCTATAGGCGAACCAAATGTTGCAGTTGATAGTTTGACACCCGTTGTATTTGCTTGAACTACATGGTAGTGTGTTCCGTTAGTCAGTCCAGTAATTACAGAATTGCCAGCAGCGTTTGCATAAACAACAATATCGCCATTTGTATATGGGTTAGACGTGATTGTAATAAAGTCGAGATCTGAGTTTACAACAGTGCCTGAAATAGCTACTGCTGATGAGTTTACATATGTTGAATTTACTGTCTTTGATTTTACTTGTAAATATTGTTTTGATATTGAAGAGTTGCCTGTGAGAATCTGATCACCAATAGAAATTTGACCCTCAAGTGAAGTAGCAGAAGCGTTTGAAGTGCCTTGAAATTTTACGGTTGCTGTATTTGAGCCAACTCTAAATTCAACAGAAGTGCTAGTAAGTGCAATATTAGTTGAGAATCCGTCATATGCATCACATACTGAAACTCTTAGATCATTACCAAGTTTACCAGGATATTTTGCGACATAAAGAACATCCGTGTCAAATTGACCATCTTTATCAGTATATCTTTGTTCGTTTAGAACAATTTGGTTTACTAGGTTGGAAACAATCCCATTTGAAGAATCTGTTTGGATTGCAACAGCAGTATATGTTGATTCTGGGTTTGCGAAATAGATTGACATTGTGTCATTTGCAGCAGCATTCTTACTAAGAGTAAACGAAGATGAGTTTACCGCTGTAATATTTACAGATTTACCAGTGGCATTAATAACAGCAGAATTGCTTGTTTGGGTTACATACATACCAATAGACAGTGGAGTAGTGTTAGATGCTGTAAATACTGCTCCACCAGAAGCAGAAGTATTTGCTACAACACTGCTTATTTGTGGAGTAGCACCATCTACATCTGCTGCACGAGAAACATATAGACGATTTCCATATGATAAGAAGTTTGCAGCCGTGAAAAAGGTTTCTGCGTTAAAATTAGTTGGTTTACCGAATTTCGAAACTAAAAGATTTTCGGAATCAATTAGAACTCTATCTTTAATTGGTCCCCATCGGAAGACCCCAGCAATAGCACCATCCGTAGTTGCCACAGCAGGCACTACAGTTGTTAAATCAATTTCAGTAATATTAACCCCAGGACTTAACTGAAATGACATTTTGTTCTCCTTTACGTTGATTAGTAACAATATTTTTTAGTATTTATTAAAAGTTAATTTTCAACGAATCATTATACAGCCAAGCATCTGGATTTATTTCTTCGAAAGATTCATCGTAAAAATCTTCACGGCCATCGAAAACAAAACCAAATGGAGCTAAATCTTGTTCAATATCATCTTCTGTTTTTTCCCTCAAAGACATAAGAGTATTGATATCAGTATACTCTTTAAAATAATCTTGATCTGACAACCAAGCAAATAAAACTAAACACATTACTAGATCATCGTGTTTATTATTTTCTGCTTCGTATGATTTTCCTTTTTTAGAGAAGGTAGAAAGTTCGTTAATAGTATTAAAATCATTAATTATTAATTGATTTTGCTCAATTAATAATTTTAAGATTGAACACCCAACAGACTTAACAATCTTTGTTGTTCTAACTCCCTTATCTATTGAACCTTTACCAAATCCACCTGTAATTCTCTTACCACTTCTACCAGCATTTTCTGTAAAAAGAATATTATCATATCCCAAATCATAATGAAGTGAGTGTGAAACTTGTTCACCGATATCATTAATTTCTACAAGGACAGCAGACTCATTATATCCTTTTGCTACACCATGTATTATACTTGCATAATCAACTGGTGCAATAGCATTGTTTCTATAGACACAGACCTGTTGGTATGGCATAGCAGTAACATCTAAAACTTGAAATGCTGAATAGTCTAAACCCTTACCACGAGAAACATCACATACTGTAATATACGAGTGTTCTTTTTCTACTTGTTTATATTGTGTTAATCCTTCTCTATCAGAGGTAGGATTCATATGAACTAGTTCTTTTAACTTCCAACCTGAAATTAATGTGCCAGAAGAACCAAGAAATTCACATTCATATTCCTGCTGAAACTTTTCAATATCAAAGTTCATTGCAGCAAGAGTGTCTTCTTTCCACTTGATATCTCTATTTGGAACATCTTGCCATTTAACTTGCATAAAGTTATATTGGTTTCTTTTTTGGATAGCATTTATCCAAATACTATAAAAATGATTTAATCCGTTTGGGGTAGAGACTAGAACAACTTTTGTTTCATCACCGGAAGAAATTGTAGGATAAACGGAAGTAAAGAATTCATCCCATCCTTCGATGAAAGCAGCCTCATCAATAAAGAGTAAATTTATAGAATAGCCACGAATAGCACTTGATGAAGTTGCAGCAGCAATAACTCTTGAATTGTTTTCTAGTTCAAAAGAACCCTTATTCCATTCGGCCACACCGTGCTGTAACCATTTTGGTAAATGTTGATATGCTAGTTGAATTTTACCAAGAATTTCTCTCGCAGTATCACCTTTATTAGCAAGAAGAGCAACAGTTTTTTCTGATTGAAAAATTATATACCAAAGAATAAATCCACAAGTTGTTGTGGATTTTCCTGCTTGTCTAGCTGTGGTAATAACATTAAATCTATTATCTTGAAATCCACGAATCATTTTTTCTTGATAATCGTAGAGTTTGAAATTCACAAGACCTTCATTAATATTTATAATCTTCATATAGGTTTCAATAAAATATACAGGATCTTCTGCACATTTTACATATTCCTGAACATATTCCGGCGTCCAATCAATATCTTGGTTAATTCTTTTTAGATTGACATTACCTTTATATCCTTTAGCGTCTATATCATCATTCTTCATTTTTCATATTCTTTAATATTTTTTGAAGTTCTGTTGTGCTCCCGACAAATAAATTATTATTAATTGTTTTTGCCTTTCCTTCAGGAGTAATATCAAGCTCTTTGATTTGTCTTATTTTTTCTTGAAGTTCTAATAAATCTTTATTTGCTTTAACATTTGTTTCTATAAGTTTTCCTAGAACTTCAAATGCTCTTGGTTGCTGAGAACGTTCTGCAAATCCCGCTAATAAATCAATTGCTTCTTTTGAGGCATTAATCATATCGTGAATATTTTGACGCGCAGAAACAAAATCAGTAACAGAAGTGTCTCCATCTTCTGTTACTAAATCTTGTGGTTCTTCTTTTTCTTGTTTTATTGGAGGTAGTATATCTAATGCTTCACCAATAGGATCTTCTTCATCATTCAATTTTTTATTCCCCATTCAACTCTTCCCAATTATATATACTAATAACATACCCATAATTATCATCTTCCTCAATTTGTGAGAATGGAACCGTCACTCCCTCTGGATTGGATATTGTTATTGTTGGTTCTGCGGTATAACCAGATCCACCGCTTGTAATATTAATATTAGTGACTCTATATTCACTTACATTTGCTGTTGCTGTTGCGGTATTACCTGTTGGTGATACAGAGAAAGTAACAGTTGGATTATCAATATAACCATACCCATCTTCATTAATAGTAACATGTGAAACAACACCATCCTTTATTGACGCATTTGCTGTTGCAGTAACAAATAGTTGATTATTACCAAAAACTGTTGGTTTGTTATTAGAAGTTAATCCTGGTTGAACTGTAACTCTTTCTGCAACAGCAGTATTGCTTGCACTATTTCTTCTTAATGTGCTTGTTGTATTAGATGCTGCATATGTAATATCGACAGTTCCACCATATCTTTCAGTAGAAAGTTTGATACCAGTAGAGTTTGCTTGAACAACATAATATTTGGAACCACTGGTTAAACCAGATATTTGAGAATTCCCATCTGCATTTGAATAAACAAGATAATCCCCATTAGTAAATGGTTGATTTTTAACAGTGATAAAATCAGATGTGCTATTTACATTCTTACCTGAAATAACTGTAAGAACTTCATCTTGTATATCGTAATTACCAATTCGATTTGGAATATAGAAGTTGGTATTTGCGAACTTAATAATAGCAGAAGATTTTACTGGACCATATAGATAACCTTTTAATGTTAAATCAAGAGACCAAATGATTGCTCTTCTTTTTATGTATGCTTCATCGTAGTTATCGGAATAATTGATTCTGTCAAGTATAATAGGAATATCCATAATCATTTCAACTTCTGGAACGAGTTGAACTGTTGTTGTCCAATCAGGTGTAAAGTATGGAAGAATTTGTTCTACTATTTTAGAAGCATCTTCAGAATGATTTGCATAAACATATACTTTAAATTGTATGTTATATGGGACTGGATTGTATTGATATTTTCTTTTATCTGGGGTAGAGGCATCTTCTACAACAGTTCTTGTAACAGTGTTTAGTTTACGGGTGCCATCATATTCCATTTGTCCTATTTCAAATGAAATCATAGGAAGTGGCATAACCGCAGTTTCTCTATCAATACCAGAATCTTGAATTACTCTAGCAAGCATTTTATCTTTTGGACCATATGTAATTGGAACTTTTAGAAATTTAGTTACAGTATTAGTGCTGTCAGTTCTTTCAATATAAATGTCATTGAAAAGAGTTCCTACAAGTGCTACATATTTTCTGATTAAACTGTGATAAAATGTTTGTCCGAACATTGAATATTAATCTTTCTATTTTAAAAAGCCATTATATAAACATTATTTATCAACATATTATATTTTTCAGTTCCAGAAGAATGTTTCCCATTATTAGATATAATGAGTGTGCTAGATATTTCCTTCTGAAAAAGGATCTTCTGATGAAAATAGAACTATGTTATCAGATTCTTGTTGTATTTCATCACTATCGTCTCCTGGAACCAAGTCATCGACTGCTTTTCCTTCAAGGATAATATAGTTGGAATCTTCTGTAACGAGATAATCGTTTGCTTCATCTTTTATTGAGAAATCGAGAGCATTCATAGAGAATTTAGATTGAATAATGTCTATTTCAGGAATACCAGTATTAAATGTTTCATTAGAATATTCAAAGAGTTCACAAGTTACTTCCCAAGTTTGTAATGCTCCTAGTTGGTAAAACATTTCATACTTGTTTACATATTTAATCTCAAAACATCTTCCGTTTAATGGAAAATAAATCAGGTCTCCCTCGTTAGGTCTTACCTGATTTGTAGTTATTTCAACTTCTTGCGAAAATACTCTTTGTGCCATAGAAAACACAACTTGGTTTCGTATTTCAATACCAAATTTTGACATAAATTCACCATCACCAGAAAATCCATCAATAGATTTAATATACATTTCCATAAAATGTGCTGAATTATATGCTGCTTGATCGTCTTCACCATAGATATCATCATATGATGTTTTGGTGAGAGGAATATAATAAATATCATGTCCATAAATCTTTATGGATTCAATTACTAAATTTTCTAATAACAATTGCTCCTGAGAAGAATTGAAATTATTGAAGAAAAAGTTTGTGCTAATTTTCAACTCCTATAGATTTTATATATGTTCATCATTTTTTCATTAATTATATTAAAGAAAAACGAGTGCGTTAGCCGATCATATCTGTAATTGGCAATGAATAAGTAGAAATCATTTCTCTTTCTAAATTTTCTCTTTCTGCAATTGCTTCGTTGTATATTTGTTGTCCATTAAACTTCAATCCTCCGGGCATTTGCATACCTTCAAACTTCTTGAGGTTTTCTCCCCATTGTTGTTTAATAAGACATTGTGCATATCTTCCTAACCACCTATCACCCCAAGCATCTGAATAGGTGTCAGGATCAACTACTTGATATGCTTCTGCTAGAAGGTAATCCCCAACATTAAATCTATTCCAATCCATATCAACATGAAGTTTATTAACATGTCGGTTGTAACGAAGTGGCTGTTTGCCAACTAACATATATTCTAAAAATTGTATATGTTGTATGGCCATAAAATATGGGACCATAGAAACAGAGGTAAGAGTATATAAATCATTCAGAGCAATCTGATAACGAATGTTAAATAGGTTGTTTGTTCCAAGAGCAGAACCTATATCAAAAATATTAACAATGCCAATTATATTTTCTGGAATTGTGAGATATTTGTTATCTTTATCTGATTGTGTTATCTGGTGCTTATAGAAAGTTTTTTGAGCACCATCAAAATGGTAGTCATAATAATATCTTAGAGATTCGTCTACACGATCTTCTACTTGTTGATCATCGACATTAATTTCAATAACAGGTTTGCCGAGTTTTCTTAAACAATACTCTTTGAATTCTGCTCTTGTTGCGGGTAGAGCCATTTCTTACCTTTCTATGATTATTTGAAATCTTTCGCTTGATTTAATATCCAAATAATCTGTTAAAGTATATTCTGTTTTATACTTACCATTTTTTTCAAGAAGTCGAACTTTCATTTTTTTCATATCATCAGGAATGATATAAGTTACATTATATCCAGTAACTCTTTTCACATTAACAACTTCTTTTTCTGAAAATTCTTCTTTTTTATCTTCTTCTTTTTCAAAATCCATCACTATTTGAGTATTTATATCTTTCTTTTTAGAGAAAGATAATGTGATCATTTGAAAAAGGATATTAAAATAATTCATAATATATTACCTCTAAGATTTGTTAAATTTTTCCTTTACTTTAGTCACAACCTTATCTACCAATTTTTTTACCCATTGTGGTTGTGGTAGAAAATTCCAACCCACAATAAGACCTACAATTAAACCAAAAAGAAAAGTCATCGTTATCTCCTATTTACAGAATTTTATTGTTCTCTTTACCAAGTATGTGTAGAAATGCTCTATGACCAAACCAAAATCCAATGATAGCACCAAAAATAGCAACTGTGTATTCATCCCAAACCGCATTTAGTATATCAACAACGGGTGCACCTTGTTGTAACATAGCAAAAACTGCAACTAGTTTGATAATAAGAAAAAGAAAGAAGAATAGGAATGTTAAAACAGGTCTAACAGCAGTTCGTAGTGTGAATATCCAGCCATCACCAGTAACAAGAGCATCATGCTGTCGAACTGATTTTCCTTCTTCGATATCAGCTTTAGTGTCTTCAATATAACGTTGAATATCCACTCCTTTAGATGCTGCTTCAATTCTCATCTCCATCAATTTTATTTCATGATTACTTTCTTGTCTTTTCTCTAATATATTTACTAAATTAGGTAATGCTGATGAAAGCAAACCAATAACAGCAGAAATAATGCCAAGCATATGATACTCCTATTTATAAAACTTTTTGCAGTTTTTCTTTTGTTCTTCCATATGCAGTCACACCAACAATGGTTAACATAGAAACATGATAAATTCCTGAACCTTTTAAAGTAAGAGGTTCCCAATTAAAAGTATTTGCATCTGCACCTAAAGAAATAAATATAATAGGAAGAAAAACAAAATCCATAAGTATTACAAAAAGATAAGACCATGCAAGTGCTGGTCTCCATTTAGAATGAAAAAATGTTTTCTCGTAATCTGAAAGTTTTGAATCTAGAATTTGTTCTTGCATATAAAATACTCCTATATAGAAGTATTTAGGAAAAATATTATTTCGGTTTGTTGTTTTTTAACCAAACCCAAAGAGATTTAGAACCTTCATCGTGTTCTGTGTATTTTTCTGAATGTCCAGGATCTATAAAATCAATAAAATTTGTTATGATAGTAGATATATAATATCCTTTTTTTGCTCTCTTTGCAAAGAATGAGGATAGAGTTTCATCAGGGTCTATACCAATAATAGCAGCAAATAATTGATCTACTGCTATTAATATATTCCATATCCAATAAAGAAAAGCTTTAAAAAAGAAAACTATCCATTTCATATTATTTAATAATATGTTCTTTTAACTGACGCATACCTAGTGGGTATTTTGCTTTAATTGGAGTTCCTTTGATTGTGAATTCCCATTCACCATTTTCAAAAAATGTAATTGATTCATCTGGAGTTTTTACATCAATTTTCTTTTTTGTTTTCTTTACTTGAAATGATTTTGGTTTGCGTTTATAACCAAGTTCACTTAAAAAATTGTCATAATTTTCAGTCATTTTATATTTCCTTATACAACGATTTTAATATCACCACCAGCAGTTTTATATAAATTCCCAGCTGATAGACCACCAGAAATAGCAGCACTATTATCAGCATATGTAGGTAGATTTGATAATGATACAGTAGTTGCAGAAGAACCAATCATTAAAGTTCCACCTGCATAGATATTTACAGTATTAGAACCTGCATATTCTATACGATTATTTGCTGTGCTTTCTAGGTGAACATTTGATACTTGGAGCGTTCCCATTATTTATTCCCTTTCGGTTTTTTTCCTGTTATTCCTCTTCCCCTCAACCACCCTTTTTGATACTTGTAAAGTTGACATTTTAGTTCCTTTTAATTATCCACCAAATACAGGAAAGTTAAAATCAAGTGCATCTAATTGTTGTTGTGTTGATGTAGAATTAATTTCTTGTTGAATTTCTATTAACCTATCATCAAGCATTGAAATATATGCAATAGAAGCTTCAGATGTTGGATCAGATAGATTTGCAACTAATGTATCTTTTTCTGAAACTGCTTGATTATACTTAGTTGTTTTTGCTGCTAGTAGATCCGAAGAATCTACAGTCCAAATTGTTTCAATTAATGCTTGTTGCTGACCAAGAATTGCTCCAATTACAGATCTATAGCCAGTGTTTTTTTGAATAATATTATTTACAATTACACTCATTGATTCATTTCTTGCAGATGAAATTGCTGAAATCAATGGTATTTCATCTGCATCAATCGCATTATTTGATTGCCATTTTAATGCTTCTTCAACTTGAATAAACCATGTTTCACGTTCTTGTATTCCATATGGACTTACTATTAATTCCATTAAATCAGAATAATTGCTACGAATTGCAGGCTCTAATTGAACAAGTGCTGGATTGGGATTTGGATTTTCTTCTGATGGTGAAGAAACACAAATAGTATTGAATTCAAGTGGTGTGATTTCTACAACATTCCAGTCCACAAGAATACTTAAATCATCAATTAATGCTGCACCATAATATGCATCATCGACAAAGATACCTGTAATAGAACCAGAAGGAAGAATGCCTGCCGGACCTTGATTACTCTGATTCAGGTTGTAGCGAAAGCATTTCATTTTGTTTTTCCTTTACGAGTCCTGGATGATTTTGAACTGATTCAAAAAATCGTTCTGAATATGAATTAATTACACCTACTTGTCTAAGTGCTTCTGCATTTCCAACTGATACTGCTCCTGATGATTCAATATCTTGTTGTGCTTGTGATGTAAGACGCTCTAACCAATATGACGATTCTGCTTTTTGTAACTGTTCATTTGTATAACAAGGAAACTTTCCATATATCATATAAAGTGTATCAAATTCACGTAATGCTCCTATCATTGCAATATCAAGTTGTTCTAGTTCAAGTTGTTTTTCTTCAATTGTAAAAGAGCAAGTTTCAGTTTTGATTTCGTGATTTATTTTTCTTCGTGAAATGTCTGCTTGTTTTATTGAATAGTATTTATGTTGTAGTTCAAGAACACATTGTGCGTATTGTCTTTCTGGTGATGTGTGTGCATTTACAACAAAATTTTCTAGTTGAAAATCAGAACGACCCTGAAAAATCTCAAGGAATGCATTATGTAGTTCATTATGTTTACTTTCGACTAATGTTATGTCTGTCATTTCAATTTCCTTTTATTATTCCTTT
>TARA_R110000851_G_scaffold333537_1_pt1 | contig 56976 bp, 44 predicted proteins | sample TARA_R110000851 | Tara Oceans TARA_R110000851 (sample SAMEA4397627) | marine metagenome | biome: Polar Biome; feature: [DCM] deep chlorophyll maximum layer (ENVO:01000326); material: water (ENVO:00002006), including particulate matter (ENVO:01000060) such as... | depth 17 m
CTAAAGTGACTCCCAATAAATACGGGTTAATTGGTAATGTGAATTTATTTTCAAATTGAATTGGTTTTACGATTGGGATTTGCCATTTATTTTGTCCGTTAGATTGTTTATAATACGTTTTAAATTTATATGGACGTTTCTCATTCCACCCAAAACCTCTTTGTTCTAACTCTAAATCTTTATCCAACATTTGCTCAATAGTTAAATTACTATATCTAGCTGGTCTATTTTTATTATTAACACTACCATTATTAGATGTTACAGTCCACATATGTTCTTTACAGCAAACAGTAGAATACCCATCATTAAATGTTATTTTAAATAATTCTTTTTTAGGTTGAGGATGTACTTCAAGAACTTTAGTTTTTTTACCATCAGAACCTATAACATAATCACCAACTTCTAAATCACCTATTTTAACTTTGCCAGTAGGACAATACACTGATTCTGAGATACTTACGCATTTCCCCAGGCCCATATCGTCAGCTAATATTGCACCATTCCTACAAGTTAGGAATTCAATACCAGTTTTTTGATGGTCATAAGGATGACGACCATTTTTATCTAGATTTTCATATTTATCCCATTCGATATCCACTTCACATTCAGTGAAATAAGGGTCATCTAATACCATTGTTTTTGGTAAAAAATACATTTTAGCGTAGTTTTGATTCTTCTTAACCTTACCATAGACATGATATGTCTTTTCTTGGTCGGCCAACATAGCTTGTATTAATATTCTTTCAGGAGTAAAAGTAAGGTTCTCTTTTTCTTTTAAGCTTTCACCTAATAGCGGATTGATACTCACCACTTTATTTAATACTTGTGGTGGGACATCATGAAAGTCATTTATATATTGAGCTTGCCCATCGGTAAGTTTAACTTTACCGTCTTTAAGTAACTTATTTTTTAAGTCTTTTATGTATGGGTTTATACCTTCGTAATTTTGTAATAGTACGATAGCACCTCTACCTTTTAATTCATTTATATCTATCAATTTTAAATAGTTTAACAATATTGTTATATCTATTAATATATACATTTTTTTTTAAAAAGTCAATATTTTAAGGTTATTTAGATAAAGTCAAATATTTATCATAAAGTAAATGTTATTAATATGAGCGATGAAAGAAGAAAGATACCAATTAAAAGGATAAACAAGTTCTTTTCAGGAAGGGATTTCGATTTAGAAATTCAAATGGGTAGGGAAGCTATGGAAGGTGACGGTAACTTCACCGTGATATTATATAGAGTTGATAGGGAGACTTCGCAAAGTGATGACTTATACGGTGAGGCTAGTGCTACTGAATTAAATTATTTACCACCAGTTGAGTTATATGTTGTTCCAATGATTGCTGGCCCTGAAAACCAAACATATTCAAAAGGTTATTTAAGAAACTTGGAAGATGGAAATTTAAAATTTATAGTTTATTCAGAACAATTGAAAGAGCGTAATGTTGATGTTTTAGTAGGTGATTACGTGGGTTATCCAATTGATGAAACTGAAATGGTATACTTTAGCGTTACTAATGCTGGAGAAAAGAATTATGATAATGCACACACAATAATGGGTTACAAAGGAGCGTACAGAATAGTTGAATGTACCTTTGCTAACGCAGATGAATTTAATGGAAGATAATGTCAGGATTACCAAAAGGTTTTAGAAAAAAAGTAAATTTCATAACACAAAGTGAAGGGCCCGAAAAAAGGCAAGATATTTTAGATGATATTGACTATAAAGGTATGTACTTACCTAAAGGAGTTGATTACGAAGATATTGATAGGTCCTTTGTCGATTTTATTAATGAAGATTTAGTCTTAAATGTTGGTGAGGAAGAAGTACCTGTTATGTTCTTGACTATAACCAAATGGGCTGAATTTAGTAAAACTTGGTCGTTTTCAGATAAATTTAAAAATATTAAAATGCCTTTCATTACCGTTGTTAGACAACCTGATATTCAGGTTGGTACTAATCAGGCTGGGATTTGGAATATACCAGGTCACCAGTTATACACATATATGAAAGTACCTAACGGTGAAGGTGGTAGAAAGGGAATCGACACATATAAGATTCCACAACCAACATCAGTTGATATAACATATGACGTTAGATTATTTTGTAATAGAATGAAAGACTTAAATCTATTTCATAAAAAAATACAAACAACGTTTAACTCAAGACAATTCTATATTACAGTGAAAGGTCACCCAATGCCAATACATTTAGAGAAAATTGGTGACGAAAGTCAAAAAGATGATTTTGATAAAAGAAGGTTTTATGTTCAAACATTTGAGATGAAGATATTGGGTTATATTTTAGATGAGGATGATTTTGAATTATTACCAACGATAAACAGGGGTAATATTAGCTTTACTGAAGAATAATATAATTACTTTATATTTATAAGTATGAGTAAAGGTTATAAGAAAAATGTAAAGTTCATCAACCAGAATGTCGGACCTGAAAGAAGGCAAGATATTTTGGATGATATAGACTATAAAGGAACTTATCTACCAAAAAGTATTTTCTATGAAGATATTGATAAGTCATTTTTAGAATTTGTTGATAACATCCTTGAGATTGAAGTCAATGGTGAAAAGGTACCCGTTATGTTCTTGACCATAACTAAATGGGCTGAATTTAGTAAAACTTGGGACTTTTCTGATAAATTCAAAAATATTAAAATGCCTTTCATTACTGTTGTTAGACAACCTGACATTCAGGTTGGAACCAACCAATCTGGTAACTGGAATATACCAGGTCATCAGTTGTATACATACATGAAGGTACCTAATGGTACTGGTGGTAGAAACGGTCTTGATACATATAAGATTCCACAACCAACATCAGTTGACGTAACATATGACGTTAGATTATTTTGTAATAGAATGAAGGACCTAAACCTTTTCAACCGAACTACGCAACTTACATTTCAATCAAGACAATTTTACATTAAGGTAAAAGGTCACCCAATGCCAATACATCTAGAAAAAATTAGTGATGAAAGTCAAAAAGACGATTTTGATAGACGTAGATTTTATGTTCAAACATTTGAGATGAAGATATTAGGTTACATTTTAGATGAAAATGATTTTGAATTTGTACCTACTGTGAATAGAGCAATAGTCTTTACTGAAATAATAGATAAAGAAATTAAACCTAAAATTTTAATTAGGTCTCTAAAAGATGTTGATGAGATTTCATTAAAGGTTGTTATAAAACCTGAACATTACTCTGACGAATTCATAATTAATTGTGGATATAAGATTTTAATCACATCTGTGAAATATATATCTAATGTAACCAACGTTAATATTGCAATTAACGGTGTTCTACAAATAATACCATTTACAGTTGAAGCTAATGAGCAGATGGTTCTAACTGTTGATAGAAATGAAACTTTAGAGTCAACATTAGAATTAAAAGGATTAATTAAATAATGAGCGATATTAATAAAACATATGTATTTGAGACCGTATTAATAAGTGGTAGTACCTCTGGTGTTACCATTAATTTTGGTCCACCTGTTTTTGATATTAGCACGTCTGGTAATACTAGTTATGTTGGTTACGGGGTAGAAAGTGCTTGTAAAATAAAATTAATTGTAACTATTTCTGGTGGTACTTATAACGTGTCTTGGGCTAATGGTGATGAAATTTTATCTAAAATTTGGGGTGATAGGTTAAACTACACGTATTTTTAATTATTTTCCCATATTTATTAATAACAATTTAAAATAACAAAAATAAAAAAAAATAAAAAATTATGCCTATAGTTACAACTGACTGGACAATTACTAGAACTAACGGAAATGTTAGATATATTGGTGATGACCACATTGGAGCTTCCCCTTCTTATGCTACGGTAATTGAATTTCACAGATTCTTACAAGATTTAGCAGATGATGCCGTTTCATTGGGTGACGATGAATTAGATATTACAGATGAAGACCCATCTAGTAGGTCTACAGATAACATTATTACACTTTTGGGTAATTATAATATTGATAATACAGCTGCTGAACACTTATTTGATGGCTCTATTATTCAAAATGGTGGTGCTGACATTTATGATGGGGTTGTAAACTTTGGTAACATAGATGTACAAATACAAATTATTCAAAATGGTGCCGTATTAGCTGATGATTGGTGGAATTTTGGTGGTGGTGGTCTTAACGCTTCAGCGTTACAGGGTATTTCACATAGATTTATGATTAAAACAAGAACCGCTGGTACTGATATTGATGGTAGACGAGTGATTGGGATTACAAGACAATTTGGTAAGACATTTGCTGAGTTCCCAATTAACGGTACTGCACGAGGTAACAACGTACTTGCACTTTCAAACTCTGATGACTTAAATAACCAAACAACTGGTACAACAGTCTCAGCATTTACTATTACTAATACTACCCAAGGTTATATTGGGATTGATGTTAATAATGATGGTACTCCAGAATTTTACTATTCACAATGGAATATTAATACACCAACAAACTCAATAAATGATTTCTATGAATACGCTAAGTATATAACTAGAGATGGTTCTGTTGATACAATATATGGTATATCAGGTGAATTATTTAGAGGTATAACCCACCAAATATCATTATCAGCAAATACTGGTACGTTTAACGCTTTTGAAGCGGTATCTTGGCCTACTGGTACTGGTCAAATGTTAGCTATTGATTCACCAACTGCTGGTACAGCAATGTGGATTCAATTATTAACGGGAAACTCACCGACTTCAGGTCAATTAATTACGGGTGGTGTTTCATCAGCAACCTCAAATGTGGGGGCTTCAATTATATCTAGAAGTGTTTCATCACCATTTATTGGTCAATCTACGGGTTCTGCAATTATTGGTGCATACGGTTTGGGAATTGAAACTGGAGATTTAACAAACAGTGATACATTATTTAGTTTAGCTAACGTATCTGTAACTCCACCTAACAACGTAAACTTTAGTGTTGGTGGTTTAGTAATTGGTGAAGATAGGGTATTAGTAGCACCATGGGACGGGTCAACATTAGATGCTGAAGGTAACCCAGCTATTGACCAACCTCAATTATCCTTATCTGTAACATTATCAGCTGATAATATAACAACAGTAACAGTAACAACTGCAATTCCTTCTGATACACCTAACGTAGGTACAATTAGAGTAGTTGATAATGATGGATTTGATAGAAGATTATCATATTCTTCATATACAGGTTCTATTTTTGCAATAACAACAACTGATGGTCAAGAAGATTTTACTACGGTTAACGCAACTTCAGGTAATGATGTTTATATAACATATATAGATACATTAGCTGCTGGGACTACAGAAACATTTACTGCGGTATATAATGTGGATAGAGACCTTGTAATTATCGTTCGAGATGGTGGTGTAACACCAATTCGACAGTTTATTACTTCGGGTACATTCTCATCTTCTGATACAACGGTAACAGCGATTAGAACATCGGATTTATAAAAAAAAACAATTTTATATACAAAAAGACCACCAATATTGGTGGTCTTTTTATTTTACTCCATATTTATTATAAAGTGAATATGATAGTAGTAGCTGGAGTGTGGGAACAAGGATGGTTTGATTATAAAACAGAGTTAAATTTATGGTACTATCCTTTAAAGGATTTTGGTGTTGATGAGTTTGCGATGACCCCCATATCTGGAGTAGAATTAAATAATAAAGTAAGGGAATTTAAGAATGTTGAGGACATAATCCAATATTATAATTTACCCGTGATATTATGTACTGAACATGGTGAATCAACTTTAGAAGAATTTGAACACCCTAAAGATGCTTTATATTTATTTAATAGAACTAGCGGTGGAATTATAGTTAATAAACCTGATTACTCCCTAAAAATAGAAACAAATTTAAATAAAGGAATGCTTTGGGGTCACCAAGCAGCGTCAATAATATTATATGATAAATTTATAAAAAATGGCAATATTAATAAGAGATAATAGATTAGTCCTTAATCAAAGTGACACTGTAACAGGTTGGGTATCAACAGATGGTCCTACAGTATTTACTACTGGACCAACTCCAATTGAAGCGGGTGGTTGTTTAGGGTTACAGGCATCAGCAAGTATTCAAAATGCATACATCCCCATTACATCTGATAATTATTCTCTAGGTGGTTCTCTTTTTATATGGATGACAAACAGAGCGGCCTTTGATACCACTGCAAATGGTGGGTTTGGAATACAAGTAGGGGATAATACCAATAGAATAGCTTACCATGTAGGAGGTAGTGATGGTACTGGATTTAGACATGAAGAGGGGCCAGTGGATTGGGCTAATTTTCAAGTTGATTTAGCTAATAAACCTATTAACTTTACAGCTATTGCTGGGTCAGAAGCTAATTTAAATGAAGCTGCTATAACACAAGTGGGGGTGTATTTTGAAACAATTGCCAAATCTGTTGGGGGTGCTGATAACTGTTTTTGGGATATTATTAGATTTGCTGATAATGGTGTTGGTATTGAAGTGTATGGTGGTACATCAGGTGTCCCTGAATCTTGGGAACAAGTTACTGTTGAGGATAGAAATGAAGGTGACTTAAGAGCACATGGTATTGTACGTAAAGTGGGTTCAGGAGCTTATAGTATTCAAGGTAATATTTCACATGGAGATGCCGTTGGAACAGCTAATACGTATATAAATTCTGTTGGTGAAACTTTTCTTTGGGAAAGTAGAAGGCAATCAACTAATAATTACTACAGATTTAACGCTGTTGGTAATGCTACGGGAATTACAGATATAAATTATGATGGGTGTGTATGGACTTGTCCTACTTCTGGGAGTGTAAATGTTAGTAATGTTAACGTAGATGCTTTTGATGTAAGAGGTAGTGTAATTACAGGGTTTAATAGAGGTATTAATACTGGGGGTGTTAGTAACATATGGAGTGGTAACACATTCAATGATTGTGGACAATTAGAAACTACAGGTTCAAGTTTACTTGAAAATTCTTATTTTGGATATACAGGTCTAGCAAATACATCTCAACTTTATTGGAATACAACCACTGACCCTAATACTTCTATTAATGGTAATGAATTCACATCACCAGCTACTCTTACGCACGCTATTGAATTTCCAATCGCTATGACTAATCAAAGTATCACCATTACTAATTGTACTTTTAATGGATATAGCGCAACTAATAATACAAATGGAAGTACATTTAATGTGTTAGCTACAACAGGTACTCTAACTATTAATGTTATTGGAAGTAGTGGAAATTTTAGCTATAGAACTGCTGGTGCAATAGTAATCATAGTTGTAGCACCTGTTACAACAACCATAACAGTTATCGATATTAATACAAATTTACCTATCGAAGATGCTAGAATATTTTTATATTCAAATACATCGGTTAATTATTTTAGTGAGACTCCAGTGACTTCAATAACAAGGTCTGGTAGTGTGGCAACTGTAACTCACACTGGTTCCACTATTGATATTAAAACTGGTGATTTAATATTCATAGACGGTGCTAACCAACCAGAGTATAATGGTACTTTTAGTGCGAATACTGGCGGTTCTACAACATACACTTATACTGTAATAGGAACCCCAACAACACCAGCAACTGGTACTATATTACACACTCACGTTTATTTTAATGATGAGGCTGATATTAATGGTCAAGTTACTGATACTCGAAGCTTAAGTGTTAATGAACCAGTTAGGGGTAGAGTAAGGAGAGCGACTTTAGGGACTAGGTATAAGAATTCTCCTATAATCACAACAATTGATGCAGTAAATGGTTTAGAATTAACTATTCAGATGATTCCAGACGAATAATTTAATTTACTATTTATTTTTTATCCTTATATTTAGTTTAAAGGGTTATTATAACTATTTATATTAAAACACATTTTAAATATGGAAAATGAAGAGGTAGATAAAACAATTTCTAATAGTATTGAAACTAAAGTTAATGAACAATTAAATGCGGCATTAGAAAAATTTGGAATTAAAGATAGTGCGGGTTTCAAAAACATAATCGCAATTAGGGATTATACCAAAGAAACTAGAGATTTATTTAGGACTTTACAAATAGAAAATGAGTTATATAAAAAACAAATTAAACAACAAAACCTTGTTTTAGAGCAATTAAAGGGTCAGGTTCAACAAATCCAAATAAGAATAATGACATTAAATAATACAACTGGATAATGGCAATATCAATTGATTGGGGGACCCAAGTAATTTTCATACCTAAGTCTTACACTCAATTTGTTAGTTTTGGTGCTTTTGAAATAAGACAATTAGATATTAATGAATTTAGATTAGATTTAAAAGGTCTTGAGGCGAGCCTAGAAGGTATGCCTCATTTAAAAACCCATGAACATAATACAACAATTGAGGTGGGTGGTGTAACGCTTGCAAGAGTAGTTTCAATTCAAAATGGTTATACTGTAACTTTTGAGAATGGGTCCTATGCTGTAAACTTAGCTGGTGCTAACTCAAATATTGGTGATGTAGTCAACCTTAATCAAGTACAGGTTCGTTCTGCAAACTCTGCGGGTCTTACATTTTCTGAAGAAATTAATAACCAATCTTATTTGGGTGCCAAAGTTTTCATTAACACAACTGGGGTGGGTTTATCAGGGACGCAATTTCCTAGGGGGACTCCAACTAACCCAGTAGATAATTATTCCGATGCTAAAATAATTGCAGATACTAGACGTTTTGATTCATTTGATTTAACTGGTAATATAGAGTTTCCAATAATAACCGACCTTAGAAATACTAATTGGTTCGCATCTTCACCTATTACTGCGTCTATAATAAGCCCATTACCACCTTTAGATATACTTGGTTCTACATTTACTAAACTTTCATTAGCTGGATATTATAATGGTGCAGCCTCATTTGATGAATGTATACTCGGTAGGGCTACATTACCATTTTTTGGTTTTAATGGTCAAGCTAACGATTCAGGAATTAATGGTGATATTATTTTAGATGATGGTCAATTAGATAATTGTATACTTCATAATTGTTTTTCTACGTTTGCTGGTAATTCAAAACCAACACTTAATTGTAGTGGTATAACCAATACCGATGTCAATATTAGGGCTTATACTGGTGGCTTTTCCGTAGAGAACCTTAAATCAGGGAATAACGTATCTATAGATATGTTAGCTGGTGCAATTATAATACAACCAAGTTGTACGGGTGGTAACATTACGATTAGAGGGGTGTCAGAATTAATTGATAACTCATCATCTGGTTGTACCGTAACAACTACTGGGTTATTAAATACGGCAAATGTTAACGCATTATCTTATGTTGATAGTGAAGTATATATTGACGCAATAAGTGGGGGGACAGGTACCGTTTTTCCTATAGGTACTTCACAATATCCAGTAAATAATTTAACTGACGCAATTTTAATAGCCAAGAAGTTTGGTCTTAGAGGTTTTAGAGTTAGGGGTATATTAATCATTACAAACACAAATATTGATGGATATAGATTTACTGGGGATGAAATGACTAGTACTTTAGTTTTAGTACCAGATTCGGGTAATAGCACTAACGATACAACTTTTATAAATATAGGTTTAACTGGACAACTTAATGGTTATGTTTATGGTGATAAAGCATTTATAACACACCTTACGGGGGTTGGTTCAGATGTCTTTCCAACAGTGTTTCATAATACTATAATTAGAAACGATAATGGTGGTGGTGTTATAGAATTTAGAAATGATTTAATAACACCAAAGGATGTTCATTTCTTTGATTGTGTAAGCTCTAGTTTAAATGGTGAAATAGGTACTTTAGATTTAAATGGTTCGGGTACACCAATTGGTATTAGAAGATTTGGTGGTGAAATATATTTAGAAAATTATACTGGTGGGCAAATTAGTACGATAGAATTTAATCAAGGTAAATTAAATATTGAATCTAGTTGTACTAATGGGTCATTAAATTTAGGTGGTATATATAAATTAACGAATAATGGTAATCTTACTATAGAAGAAAATAATAATAGCATTACTGATAACATTAATTTTAGTGGTCTTACCATTAGTGGTGGTACAATCACTGGTGATACTTCGGCTATAGCAGCTGCTGTTTGGAGTGAATTAGTTAATGATAATCAAAATAATGGTTCATTTGGTAAATTATTAACTGACTTAATTAACGCATCTAATACTATACAACACACTAACAATTTAAATACTGAGTTATTAAAGGATAAACCTAATAACCCATAACTTTTAAAGTTATTCACCATATAAGTCAATTTGTTTTTTACAAGCTTCTTTAATTAATTTTTCAACAAAGCCAAACATCTTAAGGCCATTATCTTCACAATAATCTTTTAATATTTTATGTGTGGTTGGTGTTATTTTAAGGTTTTTACTTCTTTTCATAGAGCTTTTATAATAAGTATGATAAAAGTATGACAAAAATCATACTTAAAATATCTTTTTATGATGTATTACATACATCATAAAAACTTTTGGTCAATTTCCACATATTTATTATAAAATAAACAATCACAAAATATAAAATTAAAATTTAATGGCTGATAATAACAGAGTATTCGTAAGCCCTGGTGTTTACACTTCAGAGAAAGATTTATCATTTGTAACCCGTAATGTCGGAGTTACTACAGCTGGTTTAGTTGGTGAAACAACTAAAGGCCCAGCTTTTCAACCAATCTTTGTATCTGGATTTAACGAATTTAAAGCATTTTTTGGTGGGACAAACCCAGCTAAATTTGCGGGTACAGGATACCCAAAGTATGAATTACCATACATCGCAAAATCATACCTTACAAGGTCAAACCAATTATTCGTAACGAGAGTTTTAGGATTCTCTGGGTATGACGCTGGTAATGCATGGGCAATCACTGGTAATAATAACCAAGTTCTAGCTTTAATAAGAAGTAGAGCTACTTATGACGCTGATGAAAATTTAGTATTTGATGTAGCACAACTTACTGGTGTTACATTTGGTACAGTACTTACTGGTGCTACAACTGATGCTAATGCAGACTTCCAAATAACTGGAAAAACTTCAACAAATGTTGAATTTAATTATACTGTATCTTTCGATTCAACTAAAAAGAGTTATTTACCAAATGTATTAGGAACTGAAACTTTAGGTGGTATGTCTCCAATTTATGTTGAAGAGATTTATCCTAATATGTTGAAAGACTTGATTTCAACTAGTGGTGTTACAGGTATAGAAATATCTGGACCGTTAACACAAATCTCAAATTTTAATGATTATAAATCTGAATACTTACCAGCTATTACTCCATGGGTAGTGTCAGAGGTAAATGGTAACATCATTAAAAAACTATTTAGACTTATTACAATTTCTGACGGTAATACTGCCAACTCAGAAATTAAAATATCCATTGAGAACATTAAACCTGATGCAAGAGAATTTGATATTAGAGTTAGGTCATTTTTTGACACTGACGCATCTCCTGTTACATTAGAAAGATTTTCTAGATGTACTATGGACCCAACTTCTGATAACTTCATTGGTAGAAGAATTGGTACCTTAGATGGTTTCTATTCTTCTAACTCAAATTATGTTTTATTAGAATTAGATACTGATGAAAATACTAGCACATCATTCCCAGCTGGTTTCACAGGTGTGGCTTCAAGAATATATAGTGGTGTGGATGCACCAACAATTGAATATAAAAAATCATACTCTCAATTTGAGAAAATTAAGAAAATTTACTTAGGTCTTTCAGATACTGTTGGTATCGACCAAGATTTCTTTAATTACTTAGGAGCTGATAATACTGTAACAAGTGGTATAACTAATGGTTTCCACATGGATGTTGACGCTAGTGGTGCAACATTAGATGGCTACACATTTGTATATGGTGATTCTAATTTCCAAAATGATGCACAATTAACTGTTGAAAACAGTTATAATAACATTGTTTCAAGAAAATTCACAATGGCACCTTATGGTGGTTTTGATGGGTGGGATATCTTTAGAGCGAGTAGAACCAATACTGATACTTACATAAAAGGTGGTACAAAAGGTATTGCTGCGGAAGCAAGCGGTGCATTTGCTACTAAAGTGTTAACTGATGGTGCAATAGGGAACACTGGTGATTATTATGCTTATTTAGAGGCTATTAGAACATTTAATAACCCTGAAGCTACAAACATAAATGTATTAGCAACACCTGGTATTGACACATTAAACAATACAAACCTTGTTGAGGCAACTGTTGAAATGGTTGAAGAAGAAAGAAGTGATTCTATTTACATTGCTACAACTCCTGATTTTGAAAATGGAAGTGCTATTGATGTAGATGATGTTATTAATAGATTAGATAACGCTGGACTTGATAGTAATTATACTGCAACTTACTGGCCTTGGGTACAAGTTAATGACACAGATAATAATGTATTATTATTCTTACCACCAACAAGAGATGTGTTAAGAAACATCGCTTTAACTGATAACGTATCATTCCCATGGTTCGCAGTAGCTGGTGTTCAAAGAGGTATTGTTAACGCTATTAAAGCTAGAAAGAAGTTAACTCTAGATGAAAGAGATTCATTATATGAAGCTAGAATTAACCCGATTGCAACATTTGCATCAGATGGTATTATAATCTTTGGTAATAAAAACTTACAAGTTAATGAGACTGCACTTAACAGACTTAATGTAAGAAGATTATTATTACAAGCTAGAAAGTTAATTTCTGCTGTATCAATTAGATTATTATTTGAACAAAATGATGATGTTGTAAGAAATCAATTCAAGACATTGGTTAACCCAATCCTTGAAAGTATCAGAAGTGAAAGAGGTCTTACTGATTTCCGTGTGGAAGTTGATACATCTCCTGAATCAATTGATAGAAATGAACTTAATGGTAGAATATTCATTAAACCAACAAGAGCGTTAGAATTTATTACTGTAGAATTTGTAGTGATGAATACTGGTGCATCATTCGATGATGTATAAAATATATAATATTTAAAAATGAACCCCTTATAATTATAAGGGGTTTTTTTATGTTAATTATTTATATATTCATTTTTTTTTAACCATTTCTCCTTACTCTTAAAACCACTCTTATTATCTTTTAAAAAAAAGTTAATAATTTTTATATTTTTTTCCATTTTTAGATATTTATATTAAAGTCATGTGAATAATATGACAAATATACTAATAAATATATTAAAAAACAAAAAAATTAGAAAATATGAGCGATTTATTAATGAAAATGCCTGTTCCTTATGAACCAAAGAAAAAAAATAGATGGTTGATGAGATTCCCAGCAGAATTGGGTATACAACAATGGTGGTTACAATCAGCGTCACGTCCTTCAATAGAACAAAATGAGGTTGAAATACCTTTCTTAAACACTTCAACTTGGGTGTTAGGTAGGTTTACTTGGAATAGTATTGAGGTAGTAATGAGGGATGCAATAGGACCTTCTACAGCTCAAGCTATCATGGAATGGGTTAGATTAGGTTCTGAATCTGTTACAGGAAGACAAGGTTATGCCGCTGGTTATAAAAAAGATATTGAAATAGAAATGTTGGACCCAACTGGGGTTGTTATTGAAAAATGGCAATTACAAGGGACTATGATAACTAACGTAAACTTTGGTGACTTAGCTATGGATGATGACGGTATCGCTGATATTACATCAACATTAAGATTCGATAGAGCTATATTAATTTTCTGATAAATTAATTAAAATAAACGGTTTAGGACCGATTATAGTCAAACGGCTATTTAAAATCACTTAAGTGTCGCTACCTAAGTGATTTTTTTATATATTTATTATTATGAGAAAGAAAGATAAATTAAAGAATATGGTTCAAGCTAATAAAAAGTTTGAAGAAAGATTTAAAAAAGAAAGTCCAAATATACAAGAGGATGAGGTGGTTAGATATACTATTAGACCAGATGTATTCCCCGAATTAACTCAATTATTAAATAGAAATAAATTATGAGAACAAAAGAGAAGTTAAAAAACATTACGAAATTAAATAATAGGTTAAATGAATCTAAGTTTAACTGGAATGGTAAATATGCTAATGAAGATGATAGTATTATAGAGCATCATGGTGGTGAATACTCAGATAAGATTATGAGTATGACGATGAGTGAATTTTTAGACGCTTTAAAATCTAAAGATGAAATGTCATATGAGATTGTTGAAAAAGTAATTGAAAAGCACTTTAATGAAACTCAAGAAGAAAATTATGGTGGTTTACCAGGTGATTTAGAATTAAAAGAGGAAGATTATGGTTGTGATGTAAATGAAAGTGAACCTACTGATGTAGAATCTTCTCAATGGTTTTCGGACACTGACGCTGAAAGATTAACTGACAAGTGTATGAATTGTTAAAAAACTTTACTTTCCATATTTATTACTATATAATTAATTAAAATAAAGTTTTTAAAAAATGGAAAATAAACCAAATGTATTCCCTTCATCTGATAAAATGTCAGAAGCTATGCAACAAGCTAATGATACGGGTACAAAAATTGCAGAGCAATATAATAAGGAACAAAATCTTAACCTAGGGCAAAAAAATCAAGGTGAGTTAGACGCTGACGCCAAGATGAAAGCTGATACTCTTACTATGTTGGAAGAGCAAATGAAAAAAAGGGATGAGCTTATGGTTAAGAAAAGAGCTGAAGCTAATGGTGAATTAGTTGAGGACCCTTACCAAACACAAGAGACCCCTAAAGTCACTTACGCTAGTTTAGAAAACAATGTTGAACATGCTAAATTAGAAATCCCAGAAGATAAGTACGAAAAATTAAGTAGACCACAAGAAGACGCTCCATTTGACGTTATTAAACTACCAAGTGAAGGTTTGCTATACCCAAACACTGGAAGTTCCTTAAAAGTGGCTTATTTGAACGCTATGGATGAAAATATCATCACTAACCCAAACCTTTTAAGGTCTGGTAAGTTTTTAGAGGTATTAATCAATAGAAAAATGATTGGTACTGATTTAAGATATAAAGATTTACATGTTGGTGATAGGAATGCAATTATGATTTGGTTACGTTCTACTGGTTATGGTTCAAAATATAAAATTGTTTTAGGTGACCCAGAGAATGATTTTAAGGAATTCGAAGCTGAAATCGATTTGTCGGAATTACCTATTAAAAACTTAAAAGAAAAACCAGATGAAAATGGTCACTTCACATTTATTTTACCAATATCTGGTAAAGAAATTAAATTTAGGTTATTAAATGTGGGTGATGTAGAAAACATTGAAGAGCATATTGAAAAAATGACTGAAGAAGTTGGTCCTGAATTTACTGATGCATCAACTTATACACTTAAAAAACAAATTCTAGCGGTAGAAAATGATTTTAATTCAGAGACCGTAAGTAATTTTATTGAGAAAGGTATGAGAATAGGTGATGTTAGAGCTTTTAGAATGTTTGTAAATGATATTGAATCGGGTGTTGATATGAATATTACAGTCGGGACTCCTGGGGGTGGGTCCGTAAAAACGTTTCTTCCCCTTAACACCAGCTTTTTTTGGCCTGACCTTGGGGTATAAGAAAAGTTTATTAGAGGAAATATTTATATGTCTTAAACATTTAGGTTTATCTTATACTGATATTTTAAGGATGCCAACATATGAAAGGCGTTTCTTTATTGTAACTCTTCAAAATCAATTAATAGATTCTGAAGAAGAAAGTAATAAACCAAAATCAAGTGTAAGAAAAACTGGAAAGCATACGCAAGTAAGAACGCATTCCCCAACATAAAGAAAATCCCTCAAAATGAGGGATTTTTGCATTATTAGATATTTATTAAAAAAGATTATATATGACACCTAATTTAAAAATGATGGAACTGGTAACTTCAATGTTATTAGAAGCTGAACTTAAAGACGTTTTTAGTACCATTAAGGCTGGTGATAAAATTGGCGTTACTAGATTAGACGGTAAAAACCATATCTATCAAACCCAATCTAATATGACTGGTAAAATCATAATGAAAGATTTAAGTAAAGATTCTGCGGGTGCTATGTATGTAATGGATAGAACTAGCTTAAATGGAAATGACTTAACTATACATAGATATGATAACAAACAAACCAATTTTAAAGGTGAAGAATTAAAAATGGATGTTAGTAAGTTTTCAATTTTAGATGATAAAACTGGTTCATTGGAAAACATAGATATTGAAAACCCTAAAGGGGCTGAAGATGATTTTAGAAATGAAGAGAATACTTCTAGGGTTGATGAATATAATAATTTGATTAAAACACTAGATAAAGGTGATGTTTTGAGAATTACAACTGAAAGTGAAGGAAATGAAGAAGGTTCTGATACAATTATAAACGATTTATTTTTTGATACAATTGGTATTAGAGAAGAATGGTACGTATTTAAACTGAAAGATATTAATGCTGACGCTGAAGGTGAAAAATCTATTGCAACCCAAAAGTTAGTTGATGCAATTAAAAATCAAAATATATTTGTTGGTAAAGAAGGGTTTTTTAAGGTAATTAATGATACCGTTACCTTGAATTTAAAATTTGGTAAAAAATTTAAAGTGACATTGAAAGGTATTATTGACGTGGAGATTAATAATATTGAAGCTGATATTGACCCTGATGATGAAGATGGTAAATATAGTAAAAAAGAATTAGAAGATTATTTAATGAATAATAAAGATTTTCAAGATATGTTACAGAAACAACCTAATTTAATGGGTAAGTTATCTGGTGCTTCACCAAAAGGTTTAATGCAACTTAAAAATATGATTCAAAATTATAGCACCAAAAATTCTTATTTAACAAAAGGTAAAAATATTAAATTTAAATTAATAACTAAAGATATTACAGTTGATTTAAAATATAAACTTTTAAATAAAAAAGGAACGTACTATGAAGCTAAGGTAATTGATGAAAATACCTTAAAATTAGGTATTATAGGTAGGGGACATTGGGAAATAAACCTAAAAAAAGAAATCGAAGATAATACTTATCAAGCGGAAGTTAACTTCTGTAAAGCTGATAGAAGTTGTAAACTAATGACTAAAGAAGCAATAATTAAAATTTTAACAAATGGCTGAAATACCTAATGACATGGAAAGAAGGTTGAAGATGATTGAAGAAGCTTCTAAAAGTTTAGCGGCCTACAACGATTTACTAAAATCTACTAGAGATTTAGAAATTAATATTGAGCACGTTGAAAGGATGAGGCTTAAACTTCAAAAAGAAATTGATGACGCTCAATATAAAATCAACAATAATAAAAAACTTAATCTAGGCTTATCTAAAAAAGAAATAAGTGAACTAGAAAAAAAGATTGCTGCATTAGAACATGGACTTTCAATTGAGGAAGAGACTTTAAAGGCTGCTAGAGCTGAAGTTGAGGTTAGAAAACAAGCTATTAAGGAGGTTAGTAAGTTAAACCTTGTAATCAATTCAACATTAAATCTTAGTAAAAAACTAGGTAATGAAGTTTTAAGACAAAATGGTTATTTCCTAGAACAACAAAAATCCGTTAAAGAAACCGAGTTATCAATGGGTATTCTTTCTAACCAATCAAATGGTTTTAGAAATAATATTTATAAGGCTTCAATTACAAGTAATACTTTAGGTGTTAATACTAAAGATTTAGCTAAAATACAAGGTACTTACTCTGATAATATAGGAAGGGCTGTTCAATTGAGTGAGGAAGAATTAAATTCTATGGCAGCATTGGCTAAAGGTACGATGTTAGGTGCTGAAGGTGCCGCTGAGTTTGCTGCACAAATGGAGAATTTCAATATTTCAGCTGAAGGTAGTGTTGATTATATTCAGGAAGTTGTTGATTTATCCAGTGAAATGGGTCTTAATAGTAATAAAGTTATTAAGAACATTCAAAAGAATATGAAATTACTTAACAAGTACAACTTTGAAGGTGGTGCTAAAGGGTTAGGTAAAATGGCAGCGTTGGCTACCAAATTCAAGTTCGAAATGCAAGATATTGCTAGTTTTGCTGAGAGTATTATGACACCAGAAGGTGCTGTTGAGGTAGCTTCAAAACTTCAAGTATTAGGTGGTGAATGGGCTAAATTAGGTGACCCGTTTGAATTAATGTATAGAAGTAGAAATGACATTAAAGGTTTAACTGAAGATGTTATTAACGCCACTAAAGCTACAGCTAGATTTGATGAAACAACTGGGGAAGTTACTATTGACCCAATGGAAATGCAAAGATTAAGAGAAGTTGCAAATGCTACGGGTATGAGTTTTGATAGCTTAGCAAGTTCTGCGAGGGAGGCGGCTAAATTTACTCAAATACAAAGTGGTATGTCTAGTCTATTTAGTCAAGATGATAAAGATTTATTAGCTAGTATGGCTAAATTTGATAAAAAAACTGGTGAATTTAAAGTTACTATGCAAACTGAAGATGGTACTGTAACTGAAAGCGTTAAATCACTAAGGCAAATTACACCAGCAATGGTTAAATCTCAACGAGAATTTAAAGCAACATTGGAAGATAGAGCTGTAAATGCCCAAACATTTAATGAAAGGTTTGATAATCTTTTAAATACATTTAAGAGTGGTTTATTACCTTCTTTTGAGGTTATAGCGAAAGCACTTGAAAGTGTTATTACAGCAGTTGAGCCAACGATTAAGTCAATAGCTGAATTTGCTGCTGAATGGCCTAAAACCATAGCTGGAATGGCCGCAGTTTTGGGTGGTGCCGCTTTAATTGGTGATAAAGCAATGTGGTTACTTAATGGTAGACTTTTACGTACTGGCTTTAACAGTGGTGGACCTATCGGTGGTGCTGGAGGTGGTGCTGGCGGCTCTGGTGTTGGTGGCTCTGGTGGAAAAGGATTTTTTGGTAGAGGTGGGGCCATGGCCAAAAACGCTGGTAAAATTGGTAAATTTTCTAAAATAGGTGGTGCTATTGGTGGTGGTCTAATTAGTGCTTGGGATGAATATAGTGAAAATGAAGAAGCTGGTATGGCTGGTGGTGAAAATGCTGGTAGAACCGCTATAAGAGGTGTTGGTGGTGGTCTTGGTGGTTGGGGTGGTGCCGCAGCTGGTGCCGCACTTGGAACTGCTATATTCCCAGGTGTTGGAACATTATTAGGTGGTTTAATTGGCGGTGGTCTTGGTGCTTATGGTGGTAGTGAATTAGGTGATATTGGTGGTGATATGGTTTATGGTGGTGATAATTCAGGTAATAGTATGCCTAGAGGTAATACATATCAAGATTTTATATCAAGACCTGGTGAAAATCCAATTTCTTTTAGTTCAGATGATAGTTTAATTGGAGCTAAAAAAGGTGGTCCAATTGATAAGATTATGGACCAGAATGTTAGTGGTGGTGGTGGTACCAATGGTGGTAAGCTTTCTGTTGAATTTAATAAACCTATTAAGATTGAAGGGAAGATTGAAGTTGCTTCTGGTAATAATTCAAAAGAAATTAACTTAGATGACCCAATATTCATGCAAAGTTTAGGTAAAATGATAATGCAAGAAATTGATAAAGCTGTTAGTGGTGGTAAGTTAGGTTCAAACCCTTCTCCAGCTTAATAATTTTTCTGGTTGAACTTATTAATTATCAATCAGTTATAAACTAATTTAAAAATAATTGTAATTTTACTTGTTTTTTAGAACGAAATACAGTTTTTTATATATTACCTAATATTATAATACTATTATATCTTTTATATATATAATATAATACTAATATATACTAATATTGCGAAACCCTAAAAGTAAAACTAATCAATCAATATTTATTGTAAAAGAATAATATGTCTAATCAAATAAATGACTTATCTCCAAGTATAAGAGATTTTCTATTAAATAGAAATTTAATTGTATCAGATACTGTATCCAATAATGGGTTAAGTAATATTGCTGTTGGTTTAGGTAATCAAGCTAGTATACAAAATTCATCAAACTCAATTCAAGCGTCTGAAGATATTGAAAACTCTTCAATTCCATTTAGAAATGGTTTAGTTAGTAGAAACCAATATACTTCAATAGAAGATATGGTTCAAGCCACAATCATTAGTAATTCATTTAGTTATAATCAAATTAACGGTGGTTATATTGAAAATAATGGTGAGCTTAATATTGGTGGACCTTCTACTGATGCGTTAGATGTAATTACCAGTGTTACTTCTCAAGAAGGATTTGGTTTAGGTGAAGGTGGATTTTTTCCAAATAATAATGTTAATACTTCAATTACTGGTAGAGTTTTAGGTGGTATTGGTGCTATTAACGATACACCTTTGGGTATTATTGGTGGACAACAATTACTTCTTGCTTTTAAACAAAAAGCGGCAGCGAACATACAAAGAGAATTATTTGGTAAAGTAAATCTTCAACCATTCAGTTTATTAAGAGGTGCACAATTTTTAAATCCTGATTACTCAATTACAGTTTCTAGTTCAAGTGGAGGGCGTATATTGGACACAGCGTTAGATTTAAGCGGTTTTGAGCTACCTATATCTAAATTGGATGCTGGTGCCTCAATATTTGAAAACAACGCCTTATTTCAACCCAATTCAGTTACTAGGAATAATTCTATGATTAGAAATACTGGTAAGGGTCAAATATTAAGACTCTTTGAAGTATTAAATCAAAACACATATAAACCAAATTACATAAGTGATAGGGATGATGATAGATTAGGTATTGTAGAACCTTTAGATTATGGTCCTTCAAGTGGTGGTACAACAGTCGTTGATTTTGTCACAGGTGAACCAGTTGAAATGATTGGTGATAGAATTTGGAGTTCTAGAACCTTAGTTGTAGATGATAATGATAATACATTGTTAACTAAGACTAAATTATTATTCCAAAATAAAGATAAGCAATTACAAGTATTAGGTGGTAAGGGTGAAGGTTATAAGAGTTTATATGATAGTAACTTCAATTTACAAGGAACCCCAGACTTAAGTAAAGGTTCGATGTTAACAACACCTAGTGGTTTTCTACAAGATAAAAGATTATCTAAAGGTAGTGGTGTGTTATCAGAGAGTTATTTATTTGATGGTGATACAGAAAATATGTTCTGTAGAACATGGGATTCGATTAAATCATATGATAATAGAGGTGCTTTACAGAAAAATACTGGGTTACAAGACACCCCAAATAGATATAGAAGGAATATTGAGAAATCTGTTTTAGATAGTAATGGATTTGTTAAAATCTCTCCATACAAGGTAGCACAAACTGGTGATGCTGATGCTAAAAAATTTATGTTCTCAATTGAGAACTTAGCATGGAATGATAGACAGACCGACCTTCCAATTTTTGAAACTGGAGCGGGTGACCCTGTTACTGGAACTAAGGGTAGAATTATGTGGTTTCCACCTTATGATATTAAATTCCAAGAAAATACAAATGTTAATTGGGATAAAACCAATTTTATTGGAAGAGGTGAGCCAATTTATACATATAATAATACCGAAAGAAGTGGTCAATTATCATTTAAGATAATTATAGACCACCCAGATTATTTAAATGATAGGGAGATTTTTAATCGAGCAAACTCAAATGAGATAATTGCTAGTATTGCAGCTGGTTGTACTGATTATGAAAGATTCTTTTCACCTAGTGAGTATAATGAAATTAGAAATGAAGTAGATAAAACAGTTCCAGTTGGTAATGCAACTGTAGCAAATGAAAGACCAACTCCAGAAGATATTAATTTTTATTTTCCGAATGACGTTGGTACACTTTCACCTGTTTACGAAATATCTGGTCAAACTTATGGACAAATACCTTCTGAAGAGGGTTTTAATTCTGCTGAAGGTACTTTATATGATAATGGAAAAAATGTAGGTTTAAATGATTTTTGGAACAATCAAACTAACATTGACGTTATTAAAAAAGCTTTATTAGAAAATAAAGGTATAATTACGGTTTTAAATAGTTATGCAAGCCTTGCTGGTACCAGTGTACCTAACCAAAGATTATCTGACGCAAGATTAGCTAGTGTTAAAGCTTGGATTGTTGAAAATTTAGGTAGTGATGTGATAATCACAGAAGCTGTATCAAATGGTAGTGGTGACTCTACTAATAAAGGTGAGCCTGATGTATTAGAGGTTAAAAAAGATAGAAAAGTTACAATTGACTTTACATATGATGCGTCCAAAGACCCAACGGTTGTTAGTGCAGCTGAAATTGAGAAAGTTAAGACTTCATCAGATAAAGAACTTATAAATAGAGTTAAAAGGAGGTTTGTTAAAGAATCTGAATATTTTGATAAATTAGAAAGTAGTGATAGTGCTACTGATAAAATAATCTATTCAACGATTAAAGAGAAAATTAAATTCTTCCAACCAGCGTTCCACTCAACCACACCAGAAGGATTTAATTCAAGATTAACTTTCTTACAACAATGTACTAGACAAGGACCAACTGATTCAGATACAAGGTCTAATAACCTAGCCTTTGGTTCACCACCAATCTGTATATTAAGAATTGGTGATTTTTATAATACTAAAATTGTTATAAATTCATTATCATTTGTATTTGAACCTTTAGTTTGGGATTTAAACCCAGAAGGTGTTGGTGTACAACCAATGATTGCTAATGTTGATTTAAATTTTAATTTTATTGGTGGTAGTTCATTAACTGGTCCAATTAATAAATTACAAAATGCTGTGTCATTTAATTACTTTGCCAATACTGAAGTATATGACCCAAGGGCAGATGTTATTGTTCCAACAAATCGTGAAGAACCAGCTTTTAGTGCTCAAACAGGAACTAGAAATTTTAGGGATATTCTAGATGAAAATGACTTTAATTCACCAACTAGTAAATCGGGTAATCAAGATTTACCTTATAATCAAGAGGTTCAAGCTGAAGTAAGTAATGAAACAGTTGTGGGTCAATCATCCACAACCACTAATAGCTTTCAATTAAATAAAATATTATTAATTAGTTATGATAATTTAGGTTATGTGTTTGGTGATGATACTTTAACTCTAGATTTTGAGTTTAAAAATGATAATACACCTATTCAATTTAATGGAAATGTGACTGGTAATTTAATTTTAAGAAGCAATGACCCTTTGAGTTATAATGTTCACTTTGCGTTTGGCTCACTTATAGCTCGTGAAAATGATAATAATTTGAATAATTTTATAATAGAAAATAAAAATGGAACTGATTCAATAATAATAGATTCAGGAATTACAACATTTTCAATTACCGTAGATATTAACGACCCAAAGAATTTCGCTTTGTTTTATAATGAAATAAACTCGCAAATAAAGAAGGGTAATATAACGTTAGAATGGGTTACAACCCCTATCAAATTAAAACAATCAATTAATACAATTTAATTATGCCACAACAATATTTAGATAGATATAGTAGATTTAGAAGTGATACAAATTTTAAATTTATACCAGGTATTAAGATACCAGAAAAAAACACAGATAAATACTTGACTTATAAGGTTGGAGAGACTAGATTTGATGTGTTAAGTCAAAAGTATTATGATTCACCATATTATGGTTGGTTAATCATGTTAGCTAATCCAGAGTTTGGTGGATTAGAGTTTAATATACCAAATAATAAAGTTATTAGGGTTCCATTTCCTCTAACACAATCAGCTAATGATTATCTAGCTGGTGTAGATGAATATTTCAAATTATATGTCAGATAAATTATCAAAAAGGTCACAAAGTACAGAACTTCAAAATTTATTAATAGTAGACCCCAATCCTTGTGGGTCTTCTGTCGTTAATGTTGAAGACTTATCTATTTCTGTAGAATTAAAAGTATTCAATAGAAGTGATGATATTATAATATTTGACGACTCAAATAAAGAAACTACACAACTAACAAATGGTAGTGGGGATGATACCACTATAATTAGTTTTATTGATGGGTCTGGTGATAAAAAAGAGTTAACTACTAATTATACTGAATTAAATACTAAGTTTAATAAAGATAATAAAAATTTAGAAACATTAGGTATTGAATCAATCGATATCAGTTTCAATACTTCCTATACACCTATTGTGAAAATTAGGTTTAAAGATATTAGAGGTAAGTTATTTGAAATGGGTGATAAATCACCCTATGGTTTTTTATTCAGGATGCCATATCCAATTTTTTATTTAACAATTAAAGGTTATTATGGTAAACCAGTGGAGTATGCTTTACATTTGATGAAATTCAATGGAGCTTTAGATAGTGATACAGGTAGTTTTATTATTAGTTGTGATTTTATTGGTTATACATATGCATTTTTAAGTGATTTAACTATGGGTTATCTTAGGGCAATTCCATTTACACGAAGAGGAAAAGGTATTATTGGTGGGTCTTCTACTGATGCATTAGGTGTGGTAAATAGTGTAGCCCCTCAAGAAGGATTTGAAAATTTTGTTAATTTTGACCAATTACAAAAAGTGATTACAGAGTTAAGTGATTACATTATAAAATTTAAAGATGATGATGAAAAATTAAAAGCATTAACTGTTTATGATGATTTGGATTCTAAGTTAGATTTAATAATTAGGGAATTAAAAGCTAAAATAACTACAGTAGAAAATGGTAAAATACTTGATAGTACATCTAATATAGTTTATACCCAAGAGTCTCAAAACTTAAGTAATTTTTTTATTAAAGATTACCAAGATAGTGTAATAAGATTAGTAAATGAATATAATATAACTACTAAGTCAACTAAGGCTAGGTCCTTTGAGTTAACTACATCTAAATTTAATTTAAATAGTGATGGTATATATTATAAAGGTTTAAGTGTTTATGATTTTATTGCTTCTAATACCGCATTTAACCCAGATTTTAATAAATTTAAAACTTTAGATGAGTTTCAAGTTAGCCCTAATAATATACTTAATAAGTACAGTAACTTTGTATTAACTGGTAAGGAAAAAAATGATAATATCATTAGAATAAAATATGAAGAATTTATAGAAATTCTAAAACAAAAGCCCTTTTCAAGTGCAGCTGGTGGTGTTGGTAGAAATAATACTAAGTTTAATATACTCGACATTAGGTTAGTTATTCAACAAATCAATGGTATTAGAGAAGAGATGAATAATGAATTAATTAAAAATAAAAATTTAGTTACAGAAGATTTTGTTTCAAAATTAAGTGATTTTTTCGAAAATCAAACCATTGATTTTGACGGTTCTATAGGGTCTTTCTTTAAAATCTTATGTAGTCATGTTGATTTATTTATTAGAGTCCTTAGAGACGTTGGTTTATCCATTAAAACGGATATTGATAATGGAAATAGAACTGAACAAGGTTCAAATAAAGATACCTTTACTGAATACCAAGATAATGATTCAACAATAACTATAAAAGCATTTCCAGAGTATGTTGAAAAGGAAGATGGTGCTTTAGTTGAAAAATGGTTAGGTTCTAATCCTAAATTTAATGAGTATAAAGAAGTTACATTTATTAACGATTTATTAAGGTCAATTATTAAAGCTGAAGAAAAAGACCAAGCATATTTATTGAATGTTAGAGAAAATGAAAAAGGTTGGTATCCAGTTAATCCATTGGAAACTAAAGCTTTTAACCCTTCAAACACAAATCCTTGGTTAGTACCTTATAATCAAATAGATGTGTATTTGGTTAAATTACTTTATCAAAGAATGACATTGTTTTTATCATATACAAATAGTAATTTATCAGGTGATGAGATTAATAAAATGGCCAAGCTTGAAGCTAGGCAAATGTATGATGCAATAATAAATGATGATATAAAAAAAGGTATTATTAGTAATACCACTGTAATTACAGGTGGTAATGGTAGAATTGTTAATTTATCTAACCAAGTTAGAAAAAGATTTGGTTTAGAATTTATAGCTAATGATAGTACTGTAACGTTATTAATAGCACCTACAATTATCTCTATTTCAAATCCATTTATTACTGATAAACTTAGTTATAGACATACAACACCTAATTCATTATCAACAACAACAGATGATTTTGATATCTCAACAGAGACTTACATACCAATTAATCAAACTTTATCAACACTTAAAGAGTCTTTTAATCTGTTAAATAGTGTCGAGGAAAGAAGTAAAGCTAATACATTTGTCTCATCATTGGTTTCAAATACACAAGTAGATGATAATGTCCCAAACCCAGAAAATGAATTTGAAACATTTATTAAGATAATAAAACCTAGTAATTACTCAGATGGTTTGTTATATGATTATGATTCTGATTTAGAAATTGACCCTTTAGTTAAAAACTTTAAAGGAATAGATATTGGTCTTGGAAAAGTAGAAGCGGATATTACTAAATCATCTAAAATATTTGGTGGTACTTATAGAACGCATGAATTCTTATTATATCAACACGAAACGGCTGGTACTATACCTTTATTTTATGAGTTCTATGAGGATGGAGATGATATTGTAAACTCATTTAGAAGCAATTCAACTCAAGGTGAATATGATACATTTATTAATGATGATAATGGTGGTTTTAAATATAATGAAGGTGCTAGAGTAATTTTAAATATTAATGATAAAGGAAGGTTATTTGGCATTTATAATGAAAAACCATTAAAAGAACAATTAATTGAAAACGTTTTAAATGGGAATGCAATTAACAGAGAGTTTAAATTTCAACCAACATTCAAGAGTGGTACAAATACTTTTTCATTGTTTGGTAGTGAGTTTTATTACAGACAAGATAATATCGGTAAGGCTTTCTTATTCTTACATACGCTACCTTTTATTGGTATGGGTGAGGGAAGGAGAACTAATAAAGGTTTATTAAATAGCAAAGAGCTTAATTTCTTTAATCAAAGAGGTGGGTTTATTTCAGTACCATATGCGTGGATATTATTCATGGGTGGTTTATTATATAGAAATAAGGAAGAGAATGATTTTTTAGTTTTTAATGACGAGAACGATAATAATAGGTCAATAGTACCGAAAGTTGATATCACTAATTTTAGTGTTTCAAAAAATAAGTATCTAACTGGTAACATACAAAATAATAATGTTAGTAGGGTTATAGGTTCTAATTTAACATTTGTTAATCTTAATGATAATAATATTGTAAATTATCCTAATACTCTAAATGATATAATTACTAAACTTCCAGATTCAGTTAAAAATGTGTTTATTTTAGCTTTTGAAAATTGGGTAAGTGATGAAAATGGTGGTTGGTTAGATTTAAAAGATAATTTAGAGATTTTCTCAGATACTGCTGGTGTGGTAGAAAGAAGTAATGCGTGGAATGATTTTTCATCAGTAGTTGATACAGATGTAATTGATAGAGATGTATTAAGGCCAAATATTGCAAATAATTATAGTGTGGTATCAAAAGACTCCCAAGTTAATGGTGAATTTGTTTTAGACCTTAGAGATGGTAGTGATGCTGCTGATGGAATTATCGATTTATTACTTGAAGAGAGAGTTATAATTAACTCAACTTATAGAATTTGGGATGCGGCAGAAACTAGATTTTCTAATTTTGATATATCTGCCGATTTAGCTGATGATTATTTAATAGCCTTTTTTGAAGAGTTTAAAAAATTAAATGCAAGTCAGGCAATTGACCCTGATGAAGAGTTAAAGAAAAAATTATTTAACTCTACTGATGATGATGATATTAAGTTAAGTTTATATAAAAATATAAAATCAATTTATGAAAAATGGGTTGTAGGTGTACCACAAAATAAATCTGGTGTTGTATCAAGAAATTTATACGAAAAATTTAATTTTATAGATAGGGCTTATATTGATATTGCAGATAAATTTAAAATTGCACCAACAACATTTGTTAATTATTGGAAAGATAATACCAATATTAGTTTTTATAATTTTATAGCTAGGATATTAAAAAGTAATAATTTTGACTTCATTCCACTACCAACTTACATAAAATGGGACGATAAAGAAGAAGTTAGAGAAGTATTTGAACCATTCAGATTTAATGAAGCACCAGCGGCTAGTGGACCCTCATTTGTGTGCATGTACTTTGGTGAACAATCTAATAAATTAGATATTGAAAAAGGTAGTGAATTTAAAAAGAATGATAGTTTTAGTTTAGATGTAAAATGTAATAATAATAATATTAGTGTAGCTAACTCAAGTCAATTACCTGACGATTTTGTATCAGGTAGTACGAAAGTTCCGTATTTTCTAGTTAAGTATGCTGACCAAAATCAATCATTATTCAAAAGTTTTAGTTTAGACCAATCAGAATTTACTGAAACTCAAGAAAGTCTTGAGGCTATTGAAAGTATATCTCATCAAAATAGAAATTCTTCAATTGGCCAAAATTTATTTGATATCTATAATAATAGAGCATATTCTTGTGAAGTTGAAATGTTAGGTTGTGCTCAAATACAACCATTTATGTACTTCCAATTGGATAATATACCAATGTTTAATGGTGCTTATAATATAATTAATACTAGACATAATATTAAAGCAAATCACATGACCACAACATTTAAAGGTGTTAGGGTACGTGCAGTTAAAACAAAAATGATTGATGATAGAACTTTATACTCACATTTAATTAGTAATCTAAATGAAGTTAGTAAAGAGGGGGCTAGTTTAGATGCTTTTGATTTAGTAAATGATACTAGTGTAATAAATAGTACCCCTAATATAGAACCAGCAATAATAGGTTTTGGAACTGATAACGAAGAACAAAGAATAAACGGTATAATAATACAAGAGTAATGACAATAATACAAGAATTTACAAATTTAACAGCTAATGCTTTTAATTTAATAAGACCTTATTTTATGGGTAGAAATAGGTCCACCACTGATATAAACACAGTAGTTTTACATTGGGCTGCATCAACAAATTTAATTAGTACTATAAATACCCTACAATCAAAAAGATATGGGTATCATTTTTTGATTGATAAAAATGGTCAAGTTTATCAAGGTTCACCATTAAATAAAAGGGTTAGTCACGCTGGCAGTTCTTATGGCCCAAAGGGTAAATTTGTTAATAGTTATAGTATTGGCATTTCTTTTCTAGTTAGTGGAACAGGAGGACCAGATGATTTTACTGAAGAAATGTATGATAGTTGTGTGGCTTTAATAAAGGATGTTAAATTAAAAATACCAACAATTAAATTCATCACGGGTCACCATTGGGTTTCACCTGGTAGAAAGATTGACCCATATACACTAAAGTGGGATTTATTAATGAATAAACTTGGTAATGGATATGAATTGTGGAAAACAGGTTACGCACCTTTTCCAGAAGGTTTAAGTAAGTGTGATTGTAAGGAATATTTCCCTAATTCTAGGAATTGTAAGAAATCAATAGGGCCTTGTGCGGATAGTGAAGGTTATGGATATTCAGAAAGAAAACTTAGTACTGAAGTAAGCTCACTTTCCTATCAATCAGACTTGGATACAGAATAGTTTGTTTTTAAAATATTATTTAGTATATTTGCTTAATGGAAATTGCTAACATAGTATCATATGATAGTATCAACATTGGACCAGAATTCAATGTAGTCCAATCAATGGATGATATTATTTATAAAGACTTACCAACTTTGATTGTTGGTTATGACTTAGCTATGTCGTATTTTAATAAAGATTCTATTAATATACTCAATAAACAAATCGATAAAAACACATTCTGGACACTTAAACGTAATGTTAAAAGGGATGTGTATTCGAATGATTTAGAAAGTTTTATTAGATTTTCATATAAAAAATACACTGATAACATTAGTTTTGTTGACTTAGACTTTATACAGTACTCTAAGGTTAAAATGATGAAGGTGATTAGAAAAATCTACAGCCTAACAAACGTAATTTCCTACAAATCAAATAATAACGTTATTTACCTCTACTCAGGTAATTTAATTTTCAGTATCGATTTAAGCACAATCTCATTTTTGGGGTTAGATGTTGATAAAATTGAGGCGAAAGTAATTGAAAAAAGTAGTGTGTTTCTAAAAGGTAACGAGATACTTATAGAATATAACAATCACTTGGAGCGTTTGAATCAACAAATCAAATATATCCCAGTATTATATTCTATAAATCCCCATGAGTAAAAAATTATTAATTGTTGCTTTCATTAATAAAAATAAAAGTGATAATTTTCTAAAATATATTGAAGAAGAATTCAATATAAGTCCATCTAAAGCTTTTAAATTTGAAATAGAGGGTGATAACTACCAATGTATATTTACGTTCTATATTGAGCTGGAAATTGGTGAAAACATTAATTTAAGGGATTATTTTAGAAATGCATTAATTGTTAATAAGAAAAGTGATGTCTTTTATACTATTAATGGATTAAATAAATTAATAGAAAAGGAATATAATTTAGAAAGCGGTAATATCAATTATAGAACTTTCAAAATAGATTGGAGTAAATTTAAAAATAATCTAATTCTTAGTAGTAATAATAATTTATCAATAATCCAGTTAAAACGAGTTTTTTCGTAATTTCCATCTATTTATTAGTATAACAAATATCTAAATATTAATATTATGAGTGATAAAATAAATAAACTTAATGCGTTTTTGGATGAAACTGAAAATACAAATGAAGAAGGTACTGTTTGTGACATCGATGGTAATTGTGCACCAAAGCACATTAGACGTGATAAAAGTATAGTTGAGAGAGTTAACAAAAAAATAATAATCGAAGACGGTAGACAATTATTAATGTAATGAAGGGATATACAAACGAAGATAATTCAAAAGATAGAAATAGGTTCAAACTTTTAATGGAGTACGACTTTTACATTGGTGAAGACGAAGTAGAGGATGAGGAAAATATTGAAGGTGATGAGGCTGAATTAGAAGCTGACCCAGAAATGGGTGGTGACCCAGAAATGGGTGGTGACCCAGAAATGGGTGGTGAAGAGGATTTTCCAGAACCAGAAGCAACTGATGGTGAAGATTTTCCAGAGGAACCAGAAATTGCTGAACCATTACCAGAGCCAGAACCAATGGAAGATGAAGTGGAATTAGATGTAACTGAATTAGTTCAAGGTACCGAAGCTGCTAAAGCATCAGCTGATGCTGCTAACAATAAAATTGAAATGCTTTTAGCTAAATTTGATACGTTAAGTAAATCATTGGACAATATGTCTGCAATTAACAATAAAATTGAAAGCTTAGAGAATGAAATAGAGAAAAGGAACCCAACTCCTGAAGAAAAATTAGAAATGCGTTCACTAGACTCTTACCCATATAGTATGAAGTTAACTGATTTCTGGTCTGAAAAAGAAGGACGTTATGATGCAATGAAGGATTCTGAAAAAGAAGATGAAGAATACGTTCTAACTCAAGATGACGTAGACAGTGATTTCAATGCTCAAGAAATTAAAGACTCGTTTAGAGATTCAGAAAATTATAAGTCTAATAAAACTTTCTAAGATAAATTATTAAAGTTCAAATAGTTAATGTGTGATAAATTTTTATCACACATTTTTTTTTAATAAAATTTGAAAATCACTTCTAATACGCTTCTTATTACAGTATATTTGACTCAGTAAGATTAACACCTGTGAATTATAAGTGGTGTTAATACAAATAAAGACTTCGATTCATAAAAAACGGAATCGAACCATTAATAAACATTAATAAAAAATAAAAACAATGAGTAACGAAAAAAACAACCCGTTATTAGCGATGTTGTCTCAGTATGAGAAAGCAACATCCAATTCAAGTGAGTCTACGTTCAACCCAGACAATTACTTCACAACTTACTTACCTGATGGTGTAGATAGTGCAATGAAAAGAATCAGAATCTTACCAACCAATGACGGTACTTCCCCTTTTCAAGAAGTTCATGTACATAGTGCAAAAGTAGATGGAAAGAACAGAAAATTCGTTTGTATCAAACACCTAAGCAATGAAGATTGTCCATTCTGTGAGCTAAGAGAAGAATTACTTTCAACTGGTGAAAAATCAGATGAAGAATTAGCAAAGCAGTTCAAACCTAGGTTAATGTATGTTGTTAGGATTATTGACAGAGAAAATGAAGACCACGGTCCAAAATTCTGGAGGTTCCCAATCAACTACAAAAAAGAAGGTATCTTCGATAAAATCATGGCGACTATTGGTCTATTGAAAGAAGATATCACTAATGATGAAAAGGGTAGAGATATTATTATTAATATTGTTAGAGTTAAAAACCCAAGAGGTGGTACTTACCCAACAGTTAATTCAGTGCAAGCTTTTGATAGAGCTCCCTTGAGTGAAGACTCAGAGTTATCAACAAAATGGCTTAATAGTGAAAAGACATGGAAAGATGTTTATTCTGTAAAAGGTTATGATTACTTGAAATTAGTTGCAACTGGTAAAAATCCAGCTTGGGATAAGAAACTTGAAAAGTTTGTTGACAAAGATGAATTAGAAAGTCAAGTGGAAGATTCTTCTAGCGACTTAGATTCACAAATCACAATGGGCGGTACTTCAAAAACACCTAAACCAAAAACCGAAGTAGCATCTGAAGAAGTTACTGAGACTAGTACTCCTGAAGTGAAAGTACCAGAGACTGTTGATGAAGGTGAAGATGATGATTTACCATTCTAAGAACGGTTAAGTGAAATGATAATATAGGGGGTGTGGGTAACTCACCCCCTTATTTTATCTCTAATAATTAGATAAAATTAATAATAAATTATGGCTAAAAAACCAAGTAAAACAGTAAAAAAAGTAGACTATAGCTTAGAGGATTTTAAAAAAACCCAAGGTATTTCTAAAACAATAAAAGATAAAGAATTGTCTTGGATACCATTATCTAAAGCGTGGCACGATGCTATTAAATTACCAGGTTTTGCAAGAGGGTATGTAAACTCAGTTAGAGGCTACTCAAATACTGGAAAATCAACAGCTTTTTACGAAGCTATTGCTGGTGCACAAAGAGTAGGTGACCTACCAGTTATTTTTGAAACTGAAGGAAACTTTAATTGGCCCCATGCAAAGATGTGTGGAGTCCAGTTTGATGAAATTGTAGATGAAAGTACTGGTGAAATTACTTATGGTGGTAATTTCCTTTATATGAGTAATAAAGACTTATTAGATAAGTATGAAAACTATGACCATCAAAACACTAAAATGACTAGTAAACCATTAAGGTATGAACCAGTTATTGAAGATGTGTCATTATATATGACTGAATTGTTAGATTTACAAGCTGAAGGTAAATTAAAAGAAAACCTATGTTTTTGTTGGGATTCAATTGGAACCTTAAATGGATTTAAATCAGCGATGTCAAAAACAAGTAACAATATGTGGAATGCTGGTTCCATGAAATGCTTTCAAGCGATTGTTAATTATAGAATACCAGCCTCTAGAAGAGAAGATAGTGAATTTACGAACACAATGGTTAATGTTCAAAAGATTTGGTATGATAGTATGAATATGAAGATTAAACACAGCTGTGGTGAATTTATGTTTTTCAATTCTAGATTAATAGTTCATTTAGGTGGTATTATATCACATGGAACTGCAAAACTGAAAGCTACCGCTTTAGGTAATGATTTTCAATATGGAATTGAGTGTAAAATTAGTTGTGAAAAAAATCACGTTAATGGTATAGAGAAGAAGGGTAAAATTGCGTCAACACCACACGGATATTGGAACCCAGATGAATTGGATGAATATAAAAAAGAACAACGTGATTTTATTCACGATAACTTAAATGTTGAGTATGATGCCGACATTCTATATTCAATAGAAGATACACCTAATTCTGCGATGGATTTAGGAGACTAGAAATTTAACCCTTTAAATAAAAAGGACTATGGGTAAAAAACCCAAAAAATACGGTAATTCTAAGAACATTAGGAATACTTTACTTATCGATGGGAATGCCTTATTTAAATTAGGTTTTTTCGGAGCTAAGGATATGTTTACTAGGGATGGTGACCATATAGGTGGATTATACATCTTTATTACCATCCTTAGAAAACTTCTACAAGAAGAGTTATATTATAGAGTTTTTGTCTTTTGGGATGGAAAATTCAGTGGTAAACAACGTTGGGAACTTTACAGTGACTACAAATGTGATAGGGGTAAAGACTTTATTAATGGTACACACCCAATCGATATTCAAGAAAAGACTGAAATATTTTTAATCAGGCAATACTTAGAAGAATTATGTATTAGACAGTTAGTGGATAACTCCAACGCTGGAGTTGAAGCTGATGACTTCATAGCCTATTATTGTAAGACAAAGGGAGATAATGAGCGTATTACTATTTGTACATCAGATAGAGACTTAGCTCAATTAATAAATCCAGATGTGAGAATTTATTTCTGTGATAAGAAAATTAGAGATTATGTTACGTTAGAAAACTATAATGACTTCTTTGACCATCACCAAGCGAACTCTAAACTTATAAAAATTATTGGTGGTGATAATTCCGACAGTATTAAAGGTATTGATGGTGTTAAAGAGACCACACTACTTAAATATTTCCCAGAACTCAAAGAGAGGGCAATTTCTCTAAGTGAAATAATTCAATCAGCTAAGAGGCAACAAGTAGAGCGAATTAAGGATAAAAAGAAACCATTAAAAGCATTAACTAACATTGTTGAATCCAACACCCAAGGTGTGCAAGGTAAAAATATCTATAGGATAAATAAAAGTATTATTGATTTAAGTGAACCTTTAATCAATAAGAAAAATAAAGAGTTAGTTGAACATTATAGAAACCCAATGGGTGACATTGAAGATAGGGGAATTAAAAATGTCTATCAATATATGAAACGTGATGGGGTCGATAAACAAATTGAATCTTTCAGTACTAATTACTTACTTCCATTTAAAAAACTTATAGAAAGGGAGCGAAAAGAGTTAAATTTAATAAATGAACAAAATGAGCAATAAAAAAAGTAAAAAGCAAATGCAATTCGAAAAGCAAATAGTAAGACCTTTCGAGTTTGTATTAAGAATCAATGACCATATTATTTGTCAGAGGTACTTCAACATTAAAAATTATAACGATGATGGTAGAGAGTCGTTAGAGATTAAAGAAATGATGGATGAAATCATGGGGATTAATCAAGATATGACTTTGGGATTAATTCCTGAGTTTTTCAAATATAAATGTATGGATAATTCATACAAACCTTTCTACGCCCAAAATAATCATTTGAATGATAAAGTAGATATCTTCACTTTAGAGGTGTTGAAAAACAACGTAAATCAGTTACGTGATAAAGATGGTGATTTTGATTTAAATTTAATCCAAAAAGAATCAATTGCTATTGGTATGTTTGATGGTAAAATATTTCACCCTAACGTTAGATATGAAATTGACGTAAGAAGTATTATTCCTGATATAATAAGAGTTATCCAAGATGGAATGAGTGAAAAAAAATACACAAAAGTGTATGGCTCAACTAACTTGGATAGATATAATAGATTAACCCATGAGGATTACTCTAGATTAGAAACATACTAAAAAATAAAATATGAGTAACATCAATAAGGATGTTGGTTTTGGGTTTTTAGGGATTCCATACCAAAAAAGGTTAATATCCCAATTAGTTACAGATTATAAATTTGCTAGTAATATTATTTCCATAATAGACTCAAATTATTTCACCGATTTATATTTAAGAATTATCGCCTCTGAAATAAAAGAGGCTCATGAAAGTGATGAAATAGTTTTAGATTACGAAAGTTTAAGTTATAGACTTAACGCTAGAGGTGATAATGATGCCACTAGAATGTATATCACAGCACAAATGGAAGAGATTAAAGACCTTCCATTAAGAGACTCTGAATATATCCAAGATAAAGCCATGAAGTTCTGTAAACAACAAGAACTTCGTAAGGCCATGGAAGAAATTCAGGGTATAATCGAAAAAGGTGATTTAGACGATTATGATGCTTGTGAGGAAATCATGAAGAAGGCCCTTGAAGTTGGTTCAGATAAAGATGCTGGTATTGATGTATTTTTTGATATTGATGACGTATTAAGTGAGGATTTCAGAAAACCTATACCAACAGGTATTAACGGTTTGGATGAAAAGATGAACGGTGGCTTATCTAAAGGTGAATTGGGTGTAATATTGGCTCCATTTGGGGTTGGTAAAACTACCATGATTACAAAGATAGCGAATACCGCATATAGTCAAGGTTATAATGTGTTACAAATCTTTTTCGAAGATAATCCAAAGGTAATCCAGAGGAAACACTTGTCGTGTTGGACTAGTATAGCACTTAATGATTTAGCTTTGGTTGAAAATCGTCCAATAATTAACGAAAAAATAAGAGAATATAATGATACTGGGGGCTATTTAGAATTAAAGAAGTTCCCTAGTGATGGTACAACTATTCCAATTATTAAAAATTATATTAGAAGGTTGTCTGCCGCTGGTAGAAAACCCGATATAATTCTTCTTGATTACATTGATTGTGTTACATCAACTAGGAATTATGATAAAGGTTATGAGGCTGAAGGTCCTATCATGAGACAATTTGAAAGCTTGTTAAGTGAGTTCCATATGGTAGGTTGGACTGCAATCCAAGGTAATAGAGATTCGATTAACGCTGATACTGTTGATTCAACTATGATTGGTGGGTCAATTAAGAAGGGTCAAATAGGTCACTTTATTGTTTCAATTGCGAAAGATTTAGACCAAAAAGAAACTGGTCGTGCTAACATGGCAATCTTAAAGTCTAGATTTGGTGTTGATGGTATTATTTTCACTGACGTTGAATTTAATAATGCTAAGATTCAAATTAATATTGATGATACTAATTATTTAAAAGCTTCTGAAATGGAATCTTATAAGGAGGAAAAAAACAACGCTTATACGGCCTCAGTAATGGAATCAATACAAATGAAAAAAACTATTGGTAAAGAAAAAGTTCAAGAATAATAAAAATAATAAAAATAAAAGTAAATAAACAAAAATGAGTAAATATTTAAAGATAGATAACGGTGATAGAGACACTAAGTTTCCAATAATTCATAATGAACTTTGGGCGTTTTATAAAAAGCAACAAGCTAAAATTTGGACTGCTGAAGAATTAGATTTATCAAAAGATACCTTAGTTGGTATTCCACCTGATGAGGTTGTGATATTAAAAAACCTTTTAGCGTTTTTTGGAGTTTCAGATACATTGGTACAAGATAATTTGGCCGATGAAATAATTTCAGAATTCTCAAGTGTTGAAGAAATTAAATCTAATTATGTTTATCAAGCATATATCGAAGATGTACATAGTGAAACATATTCTTTATTAATTGAACAATTAATAAAGAATGAAGAGGAAAAACAATCTATGTTTAGAGCTATTAGAACTAATCCAGTTGTGGCCGCTAAAGTAAAGTGGGCTAAGAGATGGTTAGAAGATGGTACAGTTGTCGAAAGATTAGTTGCGTTCTCGTTATTAGAAGGTATGGGATTCTCTAGCACCTTTGCAATGCTTATGTTCTTTAGAATGCGTTATCCACAATTAGCTGGTTTAGGTCAGGCTAATGAGTTAATATTACAAGATGAGGTTTTACACATGCACCTTGGTATTAACATGTATAACAAATATATTAAAGATGAATATAAGTTACCAGATTCAGAAATTAAAGAAATGATTTTGGGTTGCTACGAAACAGAAAAAGTTTTTGTTGAGTCAATATATGGTGGTAATTATGTTTTAGGTTTGGATAAAGATAAGTTAATTCAGTACATTCAATATGTGACTGACAGCTTATTAATCTATTATAACATAGAAAGTGTTTTTAAAGTTGAACAACCATTTGACTTCATGGCATCATTCTCAATTGTAGAGCGTCAAAACTTCTTTGAAACTAAAGGTGGTGAATATAATAGATTAACTAATATCGGTGGTGATTTAATGACCGACGATTTTTAAACAAAAAAAACAAGATTAATGAAAATTATTAAAAAAGACGGGACTAATCAAAATTTTAACCCAAATAAAGTGTTGATTAGAATCAAGAGAACGACTAAAAACCTAAAATTAAAAATTGATTCTGATAAACTATCACAAAAAGTAATTCCACAGATTAAAGATGGGATGACGACTAATGATATTGATAATTTAATTATTATTGAGTCATTAGGGTCAGTTTATTTACATCCAGACTACTCAATGTTAGCATCAGCTATTGAGATTGACACCGTACAAAAGAACCATGAGTTTAAAGAATTTGACATTAAATTAGATTATTCAAGAGATTATACTTATGATTACCTAGCATGGTCAACTTTTAAAAAATCATATAGAAATGGTAATGAATTACCACAAGAGATGTATGGTAGAATTGCCACTGAGTTAGCAGAAGATAAAGACTCAGCACAATATCTATATGAAATGCTTTCAACCAAGCAATTAAACTTTGCAACACCAATCAACTTAACCGCTGGTACAGGTGAGGGTAGTAATAGATTTATATCTTGTGATATTAACTTCCTAAAAGAAGATAGCCTTGAAGGAATTATAGATACGTTAGGTGAGTTAGCTAAATCATCTAAAGATGGTTCTGGTATTGGTATTTACATTGGTAACCTTAGAAGTTCTAAGAGTAAGGTAGGTGATTTTAATGGTAATGCCGCTGGTATCCCTAGATTTGCTGACCTAGCTCAAGGTATTGCTAGATTTTTTAATCAAAGAGGTAGAAGAAATGGTGCATTCGCATTATACGCTCCAATTTGGCATAAAGATATCATATCTCACTTAGAGTTAAGACTTAATGAAGGTGATGAAAGGTTAAGAACTAGAGATATCTTCAATGGTGTTTGTATCGATGACCTATTTATGGAAGCTCTAACGGAGCAAAAAGATTATTACCTATTCTGCCCTAATGATATAGTTAAAGCTGGCTTAAAACCTTTCTTTGAGTGTTCTCCTGATGAATTCAGAGTAGTATATCAACAAGCTGTTGATATGGGATTAGGTGATAAGATTGACCCAAGAACTATTTGGAATAAAATCCTTATGTCACAAGCGTCTACAGGTACACCATACATTGTATATATTGATACTATCAATAGAAAAAATATGCAAGAGCACTTTGGTCAAATTAAAAGCTCTAATTTATGTGTAGAAACTCTTTTATACGCTGATAAAGATGAAGTAGGTCAATGTGCATTAGGTTCAATACCGTTAATGACTTGTAAGGATATTAGAGAAGCTTCTAGAGTATTAAGTTATAATATTAATAGAGTAATTGACATTAATGTTTACTCTACTGAAAGAGCTAAAAGAGGTGGTTTGGGTCAAAGAACTATTGGTATCGGTGTAGCTGGATTAGCTGAATATCTATATTCAAGAGGTATGAACTTTGAGTGTGAAGAAGGTAAAGAAGCGTTTAGAAGTATAATGAGAGAAATATACTTAGGGGCTGTACAAGGTTCACAAGAATATTATGCTAAATATAAGAAAACTTTTAGAGATTATGATAATTCATTATATGCTAAAGGAATTTTTAACCCACAAAAATGGGGTGTTCATGAACATGAAATCGATATGAGTAAGCCAGTTGCTAATAGTTTATTCACTGCTCTTATGCCAACAGCTTCATCATCTAATTTATTAGGATGTACTGAAATGTTTGAAGTACCACAAGGATTGGTTTATAGAAGAAAATTAGATAAAGGTGAATTCATAGTAGTTCAAAGAAATTTAGTTGAAGATTTAGAGGCGTTAGGTTTATGGAATGATGATTTAGCTAAACGTATTGTTATGGCTGGTGGAACAATCCAAGGTCTTTATGATATTCCAGAAGAACTTAGGTTTAAATATAAAACAGCTTATGAAGTTTCTCAAAAGAAGAGAATTGATATGATTAATCATGCGTTTCCATATATTGACCAATCAACATCATTAAATTTGTATTATCCAGATGGTAATTTTACAAAATTATCTGCGGCATTAATACATGGGTGGAAAATAGGGAATAAAACTGGGGTGTATTATACTAGGGTACTTAAAAAAGATGCTGAAACAACATCTGACCTATTTAGAAGAAAAGATGTTAGTACAACACCTACACAAAAGCCTGATGAGTCAGACTTTGAATGTATTGGCTGTTCAGCATAACCTTCATTTATTATAACAGTAAGGGGTGTGAGTCGTAAGACTTACACCTCTTTTTTTGTTTAAAACTTTACTTGTTGATATTTATTAGTAAATTTAAAAAATGAACAAAAGTATCAACATTGACTTTCCCTTTCGTGATAGTAAGGAAGGTTTTTTCTTAAAACTAAATACTGAAGATTCTAAAGCTATTAAGGCTGATTTACTACACCTTATTTTAACTAATAAAGGTGAACGTTTATATTTACCAGAATTTGGAACTAATTTACGCACCTACCTATTTAATCCATATGATGGTATAACTCAAGAAGAGATTAAGTCAGAAATTAGTGAAGCTGTTAAAAAGTACTTACCTAACTTAAAAATTAATTCAGTTATAATTGAAGAAGCACCACAAAATCAATATGGTGCCGTGGTTAGACTAGACTATACTATTACGGAAGATGTGTTTGAGAGTAAAGACTTTGTAATCATCCAACTTTAAACTTATGTTTTAGTTATTTCATTAAAATACAAATTATATTTATTTTTTAATAAAATTTCTTATCTTATATTTATAATAAAAAGAAAAAATGAGAAAAGGAATTGCATATTCAAGTAGAAATTTCGCTGATATTAGAACAGAATTAGTAGATTTTGTTAAACAATATTACCCAGATATACTTTCAGATTTTAATGATGCCTCAATAGGTATGTTATTAATAGAGCTTAATGCCGCTGTTAGTGATATGTTATCGGTTAACATTGATAGAGCGTTTCAAGAAACGCAAATAGATTATGCAGAGCAAAGAAACTCTATATTATCAATGGCTAGGACGTTTGGTCTTAAAATACCTGGTAAGCGACCATCAATAAGTATTGTAGATTTTTCGGTAACAGTTCCTGTTTTTGGCGATTCTTTTGATATAAGATATGCTCCAATAATTAGAGTCGGTACACAAGTCTCAGGTAGTGGTAAAGTATTTGAAACTGTAGATGACATTGATTTCTCAAGTCCATTTACTTCAGGTGGAATCCCAAATAGATTATTAATCCCCAACTTAGATAGTAATAGTAATATAATAAGTTATACATTAACAAAAAGAGAAATTGTTTTAAATGGTATTACAAAAGTATTTACGAAAACAACCTCAAATGCTGAAGTAGTACCTTTTTATGAATTAGTTTTACCAGATAATGATATTTTATCAATAACTTCAGTAATTACCAAGACAGGTACAAACTTTTCAAGTGACCCTACTATTGATGAATTTTTAGATTTCGATAATAGATGGTTTGAAGTTGATGCATTAGCGGAAGATACAAAATTTATTGAAGATACAGCTGCTGTATCAGATAATGGTGGTGTTAAAGCTGGTAAGTGGGTTCGAATTACTAGAAAGTTTGTGAAAGAATATACTGATAATGGTTTTATAAAACTAATTTTTGGTAGTGGGAATCAAGATACTACTAATTTAGACGATTTTAACGTAGATAGTTCTATAAGTGGTAGAATTGGTGACTTTATTAATAATCTATCGCTAGGGGAGACCTTAAGGGCCAACTCAACTGTTTATATACAATATAGAGTTGGTGGTGGTTCTAATACAAATCTAGGTTCCAATACAATTACATCTGTTAATTTAGTAAATATGTTTGTTAACGGTCCAGATAGTACAGTAAATAATTCTATTAGACAATCATTATCTGTTAATAACCCTGTACCAGCTTTAGGTGGTAGGGATGAACCATCAGTTGATGAAATTAGACAATTAACTAAATATAACTTCTCAGCACAAAATAGAGCGGTTACGATTAAGGATTATCAATCCAGAGTAAGTCTAATGCCAGGTGAGTTTGGTGTACCTTTTAGAACTGGCGTATTTGAAGAACAAAATAAAATTATGGTTTACATATTAGGATTAAATTCTTCAGGTAAACTTTCAAATTCTTCAACCAACACACTTAAACAAAATATATCAAATTATTTAGCTGACTATAAAATGCTAAACGATTATGTAGTTATTGGTGACGGTAGAATAATCAATTTAGGTTTTGAGTTTGATTTATTAATTGAAAAAGATTACCCACAATCACAAATTATTTCAAATGTAATTCGTAATGTTAAGGAATTCATTGACATTAATAAACATTATATGGGTGAAAATATATATTTGGGTGAGTTATTAGAAAATGTGAATAATGTAGGTGGTGTAACCAACGTAATTGAAATTAGGGTTTTTAATAAAGTCGGTGAAGGTGTTTACTCAATGAATGAAATTGAACAACCTTACGTTGATGACGAAACAAGAGAAATTGAAATATCTGACCAATACACATTGTTCGGGAATCCGATTGGAATGTTTGAAGTTAAGTTTCCTGAAAAAGATATTAAAGTAAGAGTTAAAACGGCTCAATAATATTAGTGATTTAAATTAAAAAGTTATGGGATGTGGATGTAAAGGAGGTTCTTCAAAAGAAGAAACCGTAAAAAAATATGAAAAGGTAGAGTTAAATATAATTGGTAAAGTTTTAAGGATTCCAGCGGGAATATTATTAACTTTAATTTATATTGTATTATCTCCATTCATAGTAATTTATATTTGGTGGTTAGCGATGCGATATGTGTTTGGTTACGAAGCCGTTTTATTTGCTTTCTTAAGCAAATTCAAAAAAAATCATAAAATAGAAGAAGATGACTTCGATAAGGATTTTAACGAAGAAGATTATGAGTTAGTAGATGTAGAAGTAATTAAATAATGTCAAGAAATATAAGAGTACGTACTGAACCAAATGGTGGTGATAATAGTGTAAAAATTCAGTTAAATCAAGACTTTGATTTTCTTGAAATTTTATCATTAAAGATATCGCAAGAAGACGTGTACCGTAGTTTTTACTCAGATTATGGCGTGGTAGTTGGTCGTGTAATAGTGAATAGTGGTGTTGGTGTACCTAACGCTAGAATCTCAGTTTTTATCCCTTTAACAGATGAAGATGCACAAGACCCAGAAATATCAACATTATATCCATACTCAGATTTACAAGTTTTAACCGATGATGGTATTAGGTATAATACACTACCTAAAGATGCACAAGGTGAGTGTCACGCACCGATTGGTACATTCCCAACTAAGAGGGAATTAATTGATAACCCAAAACTTTTTGAGGTTTATGAAAAATATTACAAATATACGACAACAACAAATGGTGCTGGTGATTTTATGTTATTTGGTGTTCCTGTTGGTAACCATGTGCTAAATGTAGATGTGGACCTATCAGATATTGGTATATTTTCACAAAGGCCATATGATTTTATTGAACAAGGTAATCCTAAAAAATTATTTGATTCGCCAACCAAATTTAAAGCTGGTAATAACCTAAATAATTTAACGCAAGTTAAAAACAGACAAGTTGGTATCAATGTAATTCCATTTTGGGGTGAGCAAGAAGATAAAGAAGTTGGTATTAGTAGAGTTGACGTTGACTTAAATTACAATTTACAACCACAAGCAATATTTACGGGTTCAATATTTGGTGATAATGAAAAAAATAGTGTAAATAAAAACTGTAGACCTAGAAAAAAAATGGGTAGAGTTTGTGAAATGGGTGAAGGTGAAGGTACTATTGAAATCATTAGAAAGACCTTATTTGGTGATGTTGAAAAAATAGATATTGAAGGTGGTCAATTAATCAACGATAATGGTGTTTGGGCTTTCCAATTACCAATGAATCTAGATTATATGATTACTAATGAATTTGGTAGACTGATTCCAACAGATGACCCAAGTAAAGGAATTCCAACCAGAACCAGAGCTAGATTTAAAATATCATTAAATGAAACTGGTGGTAGTGGTAGGTTGAGAACTAAAGCCAAATATTTAGTACCACATAACCCAGAAAGGGTAAGTGATATAGACTATTCATTTGATGAATCAACGCCTGATATTCATTTTAGGGATATGTATTGGAATAAAATATATACCGTTAAAAATCATATCGCTAGATATCAAAAAAATGATAATAAACAGAATAGAAATTTCATTGGGTTTAAGGATGTTGATGATTGTGTAGGTGTTAAAAATCCAATTCCATTTAATAAATTAGATACAGATTTTAATCCACTTTATACTATTTTATGTCTTATAATCTCATTTATAATTGAAATTATTGCTATATTAAACAATATTATCAGTTTTGAAATTAGAGTTGGGCCATTTAGAATTAGACCATTTTGTTTTATCGGTTGCTTACCAATAACATGTCCAATTAATCAAACTGTATATTTCCCAGGTTGTAGAAGTGGTAGATGTGGTAGTAGTGGTAACGTTAATAAGGATGAAGCAATAGATTGTTTTCAAATAGCGTTAGCTGAAACACTTAATGTATTTGAATTTGATTTTTATAACGACTGGATAAACGGTGCTTTATACCCATTCTTATTAAAATATAAAAAAAATAAAAGTGATGAGAAATTTTGTGGTGAAGGTGGTGGTGAAGATAGTAATGGGCTCACCAACAATAATCTAGTAAATACCAACCCAAATGGTGGTAGGGTTAGTGATAGTCAATCTATTGAGATAGATGAAGGTGTGATAGTTAGTTATGAAGATGAGTTATTCTATAAACCTTTAACAACTGGCCGTGGTAATGGCGTTGGTGGTGCTAAATTATACGCCACCGATTTATATAACTTAGGTTCAGTCTTTAATTGTGATTGGCAAGGTTTACCAAAAATACAACAAGAATTAATCGCAACAACATATCAAATACCACCATTTGTTAATGAAAGAGATGAAGTTGGTGAAATAACAGTTACAGGTTTAGTACCTTTATTATTTGAGATTTCATGTACAAATATTAGTGTTAATAACACACAATCTCAGTCAATTAGGAGATTATGTGAAATAGGTGTAGGTCTTGATGAAGATGAAACAAGAAATACTGCTATTGATAATGCTGATATTGATTCTGAGTTAATACGTAGGCAATTAATTAAGTTAAATGACCCTAACTATACATTTGATGATTTAGATGATATTACAGCAACATTTACTTCATCAGAATATACCACATATAGAGGTGAGAATAATGTGGGTGGACTTTCACAATTTAAAAATTCGTTTTATTTCTATTTTGGAACTAAACCAAATAATTCTGCTTTGGATTTAATGAATAATAAATATTTCACATCTTGTAGTAGATTGCGTAAGAATATAATGAATATAACTGGGGTTGTTTCAGATGTGACTACAGTAAATGGTACAGATGGGTCTATTAATATTACCGTACAAGGTGGTGCTCTAGATTATACGTACCAATGGTATGATAGGAATAACCCTTTAATACTTTTAAGTGATACTGAAGATGTTAATAACTTACCCGCTGGAAATTATTTTGTGATAGTTACTGATAATAATGGAGCTTCAGTTAAGAAAACTTTTATAATTAGAGGTTTATTAGAATTAAGTACTAATATTACTAGTAGAAATACATCATCCTCAATAGCTAATAACGGTATAATATTCATTAATTCAATTACAGGTGGTATTGGACCATATGATGTGACAATTACTGGACCATCCACTGATTCTCAAATTGATGTTCCATATGCAACCAGATTTGAAGGTTTAGATGATGGGACATATACGGTAACAATTACTGATAGTAATGTCGTTGAACCACAAATATATGTAAACTCCATAGTTATTGGTGTACCAACTGCATTATCGGTAGAAGCAATATCAACACCAACTAATTGTGTTGAATTTAATGATGGTAAAATTAGACTTAACATAGAAGGTGGCACACCTTTTTACTCAATTCAATTTTCATCAGTAACAACAAATTCAACGTTTAGTTCCGATGCTACATATGTAAATGGACAAAGTGCATTTGTTATTTTTGATGATTTACAACCAGGTGTTTATACCTTTTTAGTTACTGACGAATTCGACCAAGTTTTTCCTTTAGGTGGAATTCCACAAGAAGTTATTGTAGAAGATACACCTGAACCAACAATAAGTAGACTTTTCACATCATTATTACTTGGTAATTTAGTTGAGGAAGTTCAATACACATTACAACTTGGTGGTAGTGATGTACAAACAGGTATAATAGGTCCAGCTAGTGGTACATTAACTTTATCTGGCTACCCAAGTGATTCAAATAGGTATCAAATAATTAGTCAATTTGGTTGTGCAAGTAATACAGTAGAATAATGGAAGAAAATAAAATTAGATTAAATAGTGCTTCATCACAAGAATCTGTGAATGAAGACTCTTTCTTAAAACTAAAATTGGAAAGTAAAACAAACTTAATACCTGTTGGTAATATAGAAAATGTTATCAACTTAGGGGAGCAATTTAATAAAGAAAGAGAAAAATCCCCATATTATAGATTAACTGGTACGTTTAATACCCTATTCAATAATGTGTTATTCAATACAACTGGTGTTAATAGTTTGAAGACTTTTAATAATGCTAAGTTTAGAGATATTACATTCCCATCAAATGCTACAACAATTAGTGATTTAGACCAAACTGAGGGTGATTTAACATATGAGGAATCTATAAATAAATTCCTTAAAGAAGATAATGGTTGGTTTGGGTTTAAGGACCCTGACCCAGATAATACATCTTTTTGTGTATTCACTGATATGGAACCAAATAGAAATTTATTTTCTATGTCACCAAAAAATGGTGTTAAAAATTGGGAAATTACCGTTACATTCCCAATTAAAGTAGGTCAATTTCCAGGTGACATTACAAATAATTTAGTTAGTGGTGGTTTACTAATCGCTGATGTTGAACAAACTATTATTAATAATAGAAATATGTTAACATTTACCACACCAGTTAAACATGGATTATCCCAAGGTGATACGGTTAAATTAAAGAACCTATCAAGTAATAATGGTAAGTATACAGTTGTTAGATTAGGTAAGGATAATGGTGATGATAAAGAATACAGCTTTAGTGTTGATATCAATATATTAGTAACATTAAATGTTGCTAGAATGGTTAGATTTGTTGGTGGTAGGGAATCTATTTATTATGTAAGAAGATTTAAAAAGATTACAGTTAGAGATGGTTTTGAGTTAGAAAATGATGATTATGAAATATTCCCATTAGCTTTTTGTCAAACGATTTATGAAGATAAAGTACCAAAATTTGTCCTCAATGAAGATATTGATATATCTAATTTAAAAGATAATTTAGGTAGGCCATTATCAGAACTTTACTTAACTGTTATTAAGACTGATAGTGGTGGTGTATTCACTCCAACTAAATCTGGTATTAAAATGCCTTTCATATCTGAAGTTGCTAGTAATTTAGGAATTCCAGATATTAATAGAATCTCCAATTCAACTTCATCTCATATACCATTAGATGAGGATGTTAACATTGAGCAAGATGAGTTTTATGGTGATGTCGTTGAGTATAATGTATTAGAACAAGAAGAAAAAGTATTAGCCGATGTATATCATAGTTTTAATACAATGAATCGTGTAACAGCAAACGGTGGTGCTGATAATATTGATTTTTCTGGGACTAGTGTTGATTTTGGTTTAAGGTATGAAGGTTATTTATATAAAGCCCATCATAGAATTCAAATAAGACAATTCTCAACCTATGTTGAACAAGGGACGTTTACAACGTTAAATAAACCTACATATGCATCTAATCTAAGAGATGGTAGGTTTATATGGAGAGATTTATTAGACATAGGTGTTAATGATGGTCAAAATAAAACTTTAGATTATCCATTTTTAAATGGTGGTCACTATATTAATTCGTCTTTTACATTGGCACTTGAAAGACAAGACCCATTTAATTATTATGGCTTGCAATATACCGCATTTCCAGCTGATGAAGTTGGGATATTAGTCGAAGATAAATTTATAACTAAAAATACTGATGATGTCTGTTGATAAATATAAAATACAATTAGGTAATATAGAAGATAATAAACTCATTAAAATTCCATTAACGTTGGACTTTGGTTCTTTGGACCAAAGTGAAGTTGTTAATCGAGAATTTGTTGAGGATGAAGTTGAAAAATCAATCAACCCAATTATTGATTATGAACAAACTAGGTTTATACCTAAAAGTAGTATTGGTGAAATAATTAAAGATTTAAATTATCAAGTACACTTTTTAAATGATAGTGGTATATTGATGGAACCAACTAACTATTCAGATATTGGTTTTAATAATGATGATATAAAATTTAGTAAAAATAGGTTTAAAAAATCTTTCTTAAGGTTAAGTTTTTATGATTCAGATAAACCAACTAATCAAAATTTAATTTCTTTTATAACTATTTTTTGTAGGATTTATGGAAGTGATTTAACGGCTATAGTAGATGGTAATGGAACACCTAATCCTTTGGGTGGTGTTCCTAATTCAGTAAATAATATTAAAGTGAGGTTTATCGTAACTGACCCAATATCACAACCAGATGGTTTTCATGAAGGGTTTCATTTATATTATTTTAAGAATGAGTTTAAAAAGAATGATATAATTCCAAAAGAATTATATATGAGGGCTGAATTTAATAATGCTACCACTGGTAAAACCACAAGGTTTATTACAACGTCAGATACACTACCAATTAATGAAGTGATTGAGAAGTTACATACTAGATACTTATTAACAAGAACTAACACAGGTTATTTTTACTCAATTGACCCAACTTACAATTCATCTACAAATGTAGTAGAAGGTAATGGAAAAATAATAGTTAACCTATATGAAATTAAAGTACAATAATGAAACTTATCAAAAGACAAATACTATTAAATTCTGGTGATTCGATTAATATGAAAATTCCATTAACTCAAACGATAGACAATATTGGGTTAATGACGGATATGCCCTTTATGGAAGGTAGTCAAATCGATTTATGTTCTGGTGGGTTACCATTAGACTTTATGAATGATGGACTAACGAGTACTTTTTACAAACAAGGTGGTATCGTCAATTATGGTTCAGATTCTAAATTGGAAGTGGTTAGGACATATGATGATGATAATAAATATGTGGTAAATTTTGACACTAAAAGGGAGTCATATACAAATTTTAACGGGACCTCAATAAACGGTGTAGATAGAGTTATCAACATAAATGGTAATCAAATAACATATGTGGTTAATGCGAGAAGAGATTCATTAATAGGTACTCCAAATCAAATAACGGGTATTAAATACATCGATAACCCACAAGAAGGGGTTACAATACCAAGGGAGTTGGATGTTGATAGTACAACAACAAAGGTTCAATATTATGCGGAAGGTTGGAATGAAACAAACACCTCAACGGACCCACAAATACAAGAAGAATATTTATTAGGGATAATAAGTCAACCAGAAGTTAAAACTGATGTATTTATAGATAGAACAACCTTTAGCGTTTTGGATAGACATTTAAGGTTGTCTGAAATTAAGAGTTTAGACCACTTAACTAAATATGGTAATGGGTTTTACAACATTAACAGAGATTAAATTAAAAGAAATTAAAAAAAATATATAATTATGGCTTCAGGAAATTACGGAACAGTTAGACCAGCTGATGTATCATTAAATGATATCGAAGTGTTCTTACATTACACCCCATCCAGAAATAATATTGGTGATACAACATTAACCAAATTAAATACTAACGAAGTTCTTTCGGAAGTAAATAACCCAAATAACACAAACAATGTGGAGATTTTTGGTGGTATGTACACACTAACATTACCTAGTACCCTTTTTTCTATAAAAGGTATTTACACTTTACATATTAAGCCAGTTGAGATTAGAACTAGGATATTAGATTGTGGTGTATTATCAGCAAAATCAGAAATTAAAGGTCTTATATTCGACACTGCGTCCCAAAATTTAAATAGTACATTTACATCTAGGTTCCAAAATGGTGGATTAGTTGGTTATAGAATTGAATATTTAAACACAACAAACTCTACAAGTGGTGCTAAGGTTAGAAATACGTTTAGACTTATCACATCTAATAATAGAGTTGATGTGGTTAACCAAAACTTAACCAATACAAATCAAAAAGCTGTTAGATATAATTTTAATGATAATTCAACTTTGGTATTCTGTACAGTAACTCCAAGTTCAGCATCTAATGTAAAACCTAATGTTTTACCATTTATCGGTGAACCAAATCAAGAAGTTATAATTACTAACACTTTCTTTAATCCAGTGATGATTGAGATTGAAATGGTTGAACATGACCTTGAAACAATAGCGTATGGTCTTTATGGGCCACAAAGTAAATCACTTGAAGATGGTATTTACACTCAATACACATTTGATAATAGTATTTATAAACAATATAACTTATTTGAAATTAAAGACCAGTTCACGGGTGCACCTTTATTTGAGGTTAAGGAACCAAGACTTGAAATTGATTTTACTAAAAACTTTGATGATATTAGCCAAATATAATGAGTAATAAAATAAAAATTGTTGGATATGCAAAAAAGGAATTCTTTACTGATGGTATAGAGTATAGGAATTTCTCACCAGACCTTGTGGGTAATCAACTCGCAACGAATGAGGGTACCCCTGTTTTTACGATGGGTAACTTCAGCATTTCTACTAATCTGGATGATAAAGTAACTAAAACCTTTACCACCAACAGTTTTTCTAATTATATGTCTTTAGATAATTTAAATATTGATGAAGCTTTTGAAACTGTTGTTGCAAAATACGCAAAAAAAGCTAAATTAAATTTAGATTATGATGATGTCTTAACTTATGCGTTTTTCGGTTCATTACAAGATTTTATAAGGGTGTCGTTAGAAAACATAATTATAAAATGGCCAGCTTCATTATATGTTTCTGAAATTGACCCAACTAATGCTGCTAATACTGGTGACACAATTACTAATTATGTTTTTAATGCTACAACAAATACCTCAACATTTGATGTTAATGTTAACCGAATTGAAAATCCATATAATTTAAACTTTTTATCAGGTGGCACAATTGAGGGAACTTTCAATGAAACAAATCAATTAAGAAATTTAGCCATTAACTATAATTATTATGAAGTTAATAATGGATATGGTAATTTTAGCGTTATTGGATTCATAGGTTCAAGTAATTTAACTACATCAAAAATTACTTTACAAACTGAAGGTAACCCATTTCCTAATTCAGGAACTGAAAATATCAATTATCATATTAGACCAAATGAATTAAAAAGAGAAGAGTTTTTCTTTAATTTAAATGAATTTGAGAATAAATTACTTAATAGATTAACTATTCCGACCTATACAAGTAGATTTAAGGTGTCTTACGAGTCTGAAAATGGAACAACGGTAGAAAGTACGAAAAAAATTACTTGGCCCATTAGAGATGGTTATAATATTGATTTTAATTCTATTGATTATTCTAGATTTGTTAAAAAATTATTAGAGATTTCAGATGTTACTGATGGTTCTAGGTCAAACTTAATGGTAAGATTTTTAGTATCATCTTCTATATCAGAATTTGATAGTGCTGCGGATATTAATGGTAGTTATCAAAACACAAATGGTCAAAAAATGACCAGTGCGTTGAAAATTTATGGTAGAGAGTTTGATGAAATTAAAAAATATTCAGATGGTATTAAATTTGCCAATGTAGTAACATACGATAAGAAAAATAATACACCTGACGCAGTAATTAAGAATTTAGCTAGAGTATTGGGGTGGCAATTGACAACATCAATTTCTGAAATTGATATTATAGGTAACTTCTTATCATTAAATGGGAATTATTATGATGGTTATTCCAGAGGTTTAAGCGATGCGGAAGCTGAAGTTGAGCTTTGGAGACGAATAGTGTTAAATACACCATGGCTTTGGAAGTCTAAGGGTACTAGAAAGGCTATAGAGTTTTTATTTAAGTTTATTGGAGTACCAAATGGTCTAATAACCTTTAATGAATATGTTTATGTAGCCGATAAACCAGTGGATGTTGGTTTGGTAACTGAGATGATGGAGTATTTCAATAATACTTCAGATATTAGTGAATTAAACCTTGATTCAAATGGATACCCATTTGTTAAACCAAATACACCAGAAATGTACTTTCAAAAAGCTGGTTTATGGTATAGACAAACAGGTGGTGCTAACCCAGATATAGATATTATTGAAGGTAACAACCCTCACATGGGGCCATATGATGGTGGTCAAGAATATATTAATCAATTTAACACTTGTTTAGTACCAAATTTTGTAGGTGGGTTAGGTGAAGAAATAAAGATTGAAGCTCAAGTCAACTTATTTTCAAATTACGGTAATGGTACCTTTGATGAATGTTGTGATGGAAATATATATGTAACCGTAGATACAGCTTTAGATTTCAATTCCATAGTTCAAGTTAATGTAGATAACGTAATAAATAATTTCCCAGTTACTGAAACGGGTTGTACGTTCACAAGTACATGGACTCTTATAGCACAATTAACTGGTGAAACATTTTATGAAAATACATTTTTTACTGGTGAAACATCATCGGGTGTTACAATATCATCATTAACAGAAACTGAATATTTAAATGAAATTTATAATTTAAGTGGTACTACCGAATTAAGTGGGGTTACTTTTAGTTATAATAATAATGGTTCTTTAGATGTGATATTACCTGATGGTTGTAATAATGATTTATTAAGTCAATTTTTTAAGTTAGAGTTATGTGTGTCAACAGAATATAATTGTATTGAGGAAGGTGTTGGGTCGTCTGGTTTGACAGAATTCTTAGTTGCAATTAAAACTAGTGATGCTTGCGGAACGACCAATCCACAATCAATTGTAAATACATTGTATCATGATGGTTCAGGACTGTTACCAGAAATTGGTGATTCTGTATTTACAGATTCACAAGGTGTTATACCGTATGAATCTCCTAATAGTAACGCACATTTATATATGGGTGGTGATATTAACGACAAAGGTAATTATTTATTAACCAATGCTAGTGGCGTTAGATTAGAAATTATATGTCCAGTTGAACCATGTACAGTTGTACTTAGTAAAACAATTGGGCAAACATCAGGTACTGGTAGTTTTAGTATTGATGGTTTAACAGTACCTAATGATGTATCAATAATCTATACATTATATGATATAGTTAGAGATAATTCACTAGCTAACATTTCGGTTGTGTTTGATAATGGAGTAATACTTAATGAAAACAGCACACCAGTTTCTCAAACAGTGACTATATCACCAGTTACTGGTCTTGACTACGAAGTGACCTTTGGTACTTTATCAACAAACGTTGAAGGAAGTAATGTAAGTCAATTTAAAGTTAGAATTGAAATAATTGATATAGGTAATAACTGTGTAATTGGACCAGCGTTCCAAATACTAACAATAACATTAGATTAAGATGGCAATAACAGGAACAACAAATACATGTGAAATTACAACAAATACTCAGTTTGTTTTATCGGGCTTATCTGAAACTAACTTATCGACAATTAATATTACCGATGAGAATGGGTTAGATATATCTGAATGTTTTGGTATTAAAAGTAGAATTGTTACTGTTGTAGGTGATAATATTACGTTAACAGGTGATTGTGACACTAGTTTAGAAATAACTATAACGAGTGGTGTTTCTAAACCAGTTGAGTGCAATTTTATAGAATTTACTCAAGACGAGACTAACTTTCTAACCTTCTATTTTATTGACGGAAGTACTTCGGATAACACACATCCAGATTGTTGTACAGGGCTAGGATTTACACCTGAAATTGGACCTGATGGGTATTTCATATGTAGATGGAGAGATGAAATTGATATGACAGATTGTAAAAATTATCAATCAACTGGAACATTTGATGAATCACTTCACCAAATATTTGAATTTGCTGGTGGTGGTAACACAACGGTAGTCCCAAGTGCAGAATGTTGTTATGTTTATGGTTTAATTGAAGAGGTGTTAAATGGTGAGATTTACTGTGTTGAAGATATACCATTTAATCCATGTGATGGGTTAATAGTTGTGGAACCAACACCTGATTTTGGGATAATTGAGTTCTCTGACCCAACTACGGGTTCCATAACAACAACGGTTAAGAGTAGTGAATGTTGTACATCAAATGGGTTCTCATTCCAAGTTGTGGAAACTGGGTTCCAATGTTTTAATTCATTAACTAGTGTCCAACCAATGGTAAACGTTTCATTAGATGCAACTTGTTGTGATGCAACAATAGTGTAAATATAAAAAGTAAATAAAAATATGTGTAGAATTGGATTAACATTAACAACCACTCTTCAAAGTGGGTTAAGTATTACGTCAGCTAATGGAAGGTATAGACTCCAAGGTACAAGTACTTGGACGACATTTGCTATTAATTTATCTGACCCTAGAACACCTGACATTAATACTGTTGGACTTTATGAGTTACAAGTTAATATAAGTGATAGTTCTGGTTCAGTAAGTCCTTGGAGTCCTAACGCACCACTAATATTTGAAATTTCTGAAAATTGTTTAGGTGATTGTAATTTTGATGGCACTTTTTATCACTATAATATGGTGACATGTAATGGAGTTAGAGTACTTGTTAAAAGTAATACAGTTTTAACCACTGGTACCGTATATGAAACAAATAATAGTAATATAACTGGAACTATAGGTAGAGTTGATTGTACAAAAACAGGTGTATCCATTGTTGGTAATCCAACAATATGTCCCGATAATAGTAACATATGTCAAGAATATTTGGTAACGAATACTGGCGCACCAAATGGTGCTAATTTCCAATATATATCTTGTAACGTTGACTCGTTTGACGGTACAGTAGAAATACCTTTTGGTGAACAAAGAACGATTTGTGGTATAATTGTAGTCGATGGTAATAATGATGGGTTAACTTTCCAACTAATAGGTCCTTGCGGAAATAACTAAACCTTATATTTATTAATATGGAAGTAACAAACTGCACAGATATAAACGGGGTTGCATTAAACGAAGTCCAATTCAATATGGATGGAACAGTTGTGGGTATTCTTGAAATAAATGATACTTCCACGACTAGTAATTTAAGTTTTGCATGTTGTGAGGCTCAAGGGTGGTCATTTGACCCAACTGACACAAAATGTTACTGGGCCGCTTCCTGTTTAAATGGTGGTAATTATAATATTGTACTAGACCCAGTGGGTAATACAGGTGCATTATTCCAAATAGATGAAAATCAAGAAGGTATTTGCAGACTAGAATTAGAATTTGATTGGTTACTTAAGTTTGATTGTAGTAAGCTAAAAATATCACTTAGACAGCTTTTAGAAGAGTTAAAATTAACAGTTCGCATTGAAAAAGTGATTTTTGATGAATCGTTACCAATACCTAATAATTTAGAGTTAGTGGAATCTAAACCTATGTTTGATATTACCAATATTTTTACATATTTAGATGGTAATGAAAATACTGGTTTATTATTATCGGGACCTGATAATAATTGTGACCCAATTTATCAAAATTTTTTAAATGATTTACAACCTAATGATGCTGTTGTTAATGATTTTTCCTTAAATTCTGATTGGGTTAAATTCAGAATGGTTATTGAAGATTTAGATATATTAGAAAGTATATATAATGAAAGACTTAAGATTTCGATTCAGGGTAATAGTTTAGCTAATTTCTCAATATTAATTGATGATATTAAACTGAATCGAATATGTGATGTACCAACACCTCCAAGATTTTTAGATAAAGAGTGTCCTAAATTTGAACTTAAGAGAGTTATTGATAATAAAAAATCTTGGGTTGAGAAAAGTGAATTTGAGGTTAGAGAATTTGACTTAGAGAGAAGGAAAACTAATTATGCAATCAACGAAGAAAAATTATCAATAAATACAAAAGAAGTTGAGATTGGTATTAACCCATCCAAAGCTCTTGAAACAGATATATTTAATAGTATTATAGGAAATCCTTGTCTATTAACACCCGCTACTGGGTGCACTTCAGGTGATACAACACACCCATGTGTTGATTTAACGCCACTTATCACAGTACCGTTAATTGAAATTGTCGATAATGATGAATTATTGAATATGTTGATTGACGCTAAGAGTAGAAAAACAATTGGAGCTTACCCAATAATAGAATTGCTATATTATAGGTATAGAAATTCTCAAGAACATTGTGGATTAAATCTAAATAATATTGATGAGGATTCACTAGACCAATTTATTGATTTAATTGGTACCTATTGGTCTGATTTAATTGAACAATTAGTTCCAGCTACAACTATTTGGGGTTCTTCTATAACAAGTGGTGGTAATGCATTTACTGGTAGAAGTTCAAATAAATTTAAATATAAAAAATACACATCTTTTGCATGTGGTACAGCACCGTCATACCCATTACCTAGTCCAACAGAATTAGATGTTAATGTTGGTGTTATTGCTGAGGATATCACTAGTGGTGTGATATCTACATTATCACAATCATGTAATGTCCTATCTATTAGGCAAATTAATGATGGGTCAGAATTTATAGGGACGGTTACAATTATTGGTGGAAATGAAGGACCAACTTCAGGGTCAACTATTTCAATTACGGAAAGTATTACGGATGAATGTAATTTATTTGAAGTTTGCTATCCACTATCAAGGGATTTTAACGGTAATGATTTTAATCCTAATGACTTTATTTAAAGTTTTATGATATTTATTTAAAAAAAGAATGAGCATTCAAACTATCCTTAATAAAATTGCTGCAATAACTGATGGAGGAAATAATTCCGCATCTGAAGTTAGGGCTGTCCTAACTGATATTACGACTACACTTTCAGGTGCAACAATACCTATAACAAACACCTCAGACTTAGCAAATGATGGTGATGATGGAATAAACCCATTTATAACATCTGGTGACACAATTCAATTATTAGGGGATAGAGGTCAAATTATTCCTATTGATGTAGGAGGGGAAACTTCTTATGGTTTAAGAGATGTAAACAGAGCTTTAAACCAC
>TARA_R110000851_G_scaffold333545_1_pt1 | contig 55192 bp, 65 predicted proteins | sample TARA_R110000851 | Tara Oceans TARA_R110000851 (sample SAMEA4397627) | marine metagenome | biome: Polar Biome; feature: [DCM] deep chlorophyll maximum layer (ENVO:01000326); material: water (ENVO:00002006), including particulate matter (ENVO:01000060) such as... | depth 17 m
CCGCAGCGCTAACCAGCTACACCACGACCCGGGACGTGACCCTTTTCCGGCCGCAAGCTGCAGCGGAAGATTCAAACTGAGACACCACCTAAACACAGAACTGGTTGATCTGAGACTATGAAATAGGCAAGGCTTTTGGTTTGGGCTCCTAATCTTGGAATTCTATGCTATCAGCTAGTTCGACGCCTAACCGCGCGTCGAACTAGTGAGGTCCGCAAAACTGTGGACCAAAATCCGACCGAACTGAGGACCAAAAATTGACTTTCATGCACGTATGTGTTTGAATATATTGGATAAATAATATGGATCGTGGCACGTCACTCGCGCCATTTCTTCAATTTTTTCAAACAATTAACTCCTTGAAAACATTGTAGAAATGTTGCGTGCATCACGTGTTTTCGCCACTCGAGTCCGGTTATTGACTCAAATTGTGATACAAATTGGAACCAAATTGTGATACAGTTTGAGGATGACAGTTCTCAGGCATTCCGACCAGTTCCTGCTTCTTAGAGGCGAACGCTGGCACTACCATCGGCGGGTCCCGGCCAAATTCAAACATGTCGATCCTCGAACCTTTGTGCGTGTCGGGCTTGATACTGAAGTCTTGAAAGTGGCGCGCATGAGACGTGACGCACTCGTCGAAGCAGATGATGCTTATTGGACCTCGCTTCTCTTGGCAGAGGTGGAAGGAGACAGCGCGAATGATACGGCTAAGGCCGCGGCAGCAAAACGCTACGAGTCAGCGAATGCCCGGGCCATGGCGAGAGGGTTTGCCTATGCACCCGCTGAAACCTTAGGCGCTTCTGCTGAGTTGGCTGACTTGATGCAACGCATACAGTTGCTCGAATGGGGCACCTCTCCAGCGCACCCACCAAGTATGCAGGACGCTGAAGCCTTGCTCGGCGCAGTGCCTGCACCTGTCGCTGAAGACGACAAGACAACCGTGTCTGAAGCCTTCCAGCTCTATCTCGATGAAATCGCTTTCGACGAGCAGTACAACAAGTCGCCCAAACAGAAATACTCCTGGGAAAAGACCAAGCGGACCTCAATCAATTACTTCATTGATGTGATCGGCGATCTGCCCATAGCTGCGATCTCACGTGACGATGCACTGTCTTACCGCAACTGGTGGATGGAGCGGATGATCCCACGCGAGGAAGGTGAGAAACCGGCCAAGCCGAACACGGCCAATCGGCATATTGGCAATATGCGAACGCTGCACGAGGCCTACTTCTCCCACAAGGGCGACGAAGAGCGGCTCAATCCTTTTCGGAAAATGTTCTTCAAGGGCGAATCTCGGGTCGACGTGCCACCGTTCGAGGATGACTGGGTTCGCAGCAAAATTCTCGCGCCCGGCATCTTTGATGATCTGCGATGGGAGCTACGGTGCATCATTTATGTGCTGATCGAAACAGGTTGCAGAACCAGTGAAATCTGCAATCTCCTGCCAGAAGACATAAAGCTAAAAGCCAACGTCCCTTTTATTCGCATCCGCCCTCGGCAGAACCGTGAAATCAAAACCGAGACATCCATACGCGATATTCCACTGGTCGGCGTCGCGCTTGAAGCGATGCGAGCAGCTCCGGAAGGTTTCGAGCATTACCGTGATCGCGGCGAACTCGTATCCGCCAATCTGATGAAGGCGTTTCGGCAAAGGGGGCTGTTTCCAACAACAGACCACGTAATCTACTCGTTCCGACACGCTTTCGAGAAACGAATGCTCGAAGCTGGATTGGATTATGGATTACGCTGCACGCTGATGGGGCATAAGACAGATCGACCAGCCTATGGAGACGGTGGGTCCATGGCCTACCGGCGGGACGAATTGATGAAGATTGCTCATCTGGTGCCGGACGGGCTTAAATTTAGTGATTGAGATTGGAGATACTGATGATGAGAATGATGGCCCTTGTGGTTTTATGTGCTGGGTTGCCGTTCGCTGCACAGGCGGACGATTTGATGACGATGGAAGATGTGGTTGAGGCGGCTCAGGCAGGCATTGAATTTGTTGATAATGACTACGTCGCTGCGCGCTTGGCCGCGAATCCGGACGTGCTCCTCTATGATGTTCGTACCGAGTCCGAGTTCGAGCTGGGGCATATTCCTGGAGCGCAGTGGCTGCCCCGCGGCAAAGCGGAATTCATAGTCGCCGATACAGTCAGAGATGCAGATGTTGAGATCATACTCTATTGCCGAACCGGCAGCCGTGCCGCGCTCGTGAAGAAGGCGCTTGACGCACAAGGCTATCACAACGTCTCAGCACATGAGGGCTTCGAGACCTGGTCTGGCGATGGCCGCGCGTTTGAGACAGAGCTTGGGAATGTTCGATTAGTCGTCGAGGAGTGAGGTTCGAAGAACGCCATTGCTGCTTCGTGAATAGAGGTGGTTCGAAAAATAGGACCAAATACGGCTCGATTTGCCCCATTCCGGCAGGATTGGCGTAGCCCGCTGAATAGCCCGTTGACCTCTTGGGCAGATCTTCATCGCTTAGAGCGGTTGACGGAAGGTGCGCTCTTATCAATATACCCCCATAGGGTATATTTGGAGTCTCAGGATGTCATCATTAGACGCGACCAATGGTGCAGAGGCGCCGCAAGTCTCGCAGAAAACGGCGGCGCTCTATCGTATGGTGATGGATCAGCATCTCTGCCCTTATGGACTTAAATCGAAATGGCTGCTCGAGCGACAGGGCTTTGACGTTGAAGACCATCATTTAACGACGCGCGAAGAAACCGATGCTTTCAAACAAAAGCATGATGTCAAAACGACGCCGCAAGCCTTTATCGGAGGCGAGCGCATCGGCGGGTACGAAGCGTTGCGCGAGCGTTTGACGTCGTATGAGAAAAGTAGTGACAAAAAGACGTACACCCCCGTTTTGATGATCTTCGCGATCAGCGCCCTTATGGCTCTCGCTGTGTCTTGGGGACTGCTTGGTGATGTGCTCGCGGTCCGCACCGTTGAACTCTTTGCCGCTTTCGCGATGACGGCTTTGGCGCTTCAGAAGCTTCAGGACGTTGAGCGCTTCTCAACCATGTTCTTGAACTATGACCTCCTGGCGCAGCGCAAGGTTGGGTACGGTTATGTCTATCCCTTCGCCGAGGTGGTTGCTGGCGTCCTGATGATTGGCGGCGGAGCTGCGGCCTTGATTGGCGCGCCCATCGCGCTGTTTATTGGTACGATTGGCGCGATCTCAGTTTACAAGGCTGTTTATGTCGACAAGCGCGACCTAAAATGCGCGTGCGTTGGCGGCGACTCCAATGTGCCGCTCGGCTTCGTGTCTTTGACAGAGAACCTAGTCATGATGGCGATGGGGATTTGGATACCGCTCAAAGCGTTCGTGTTTTGAGGGTTTAGCCGAGCCGCTTTCCACGTCTGGCGACATACGCTGCTGGGGTATACGAAATGAAGTTAGAAACAAAGTCGGCCGCGCTCAAACGCCTTGCTCGTATCGAAGGTCAGGTGCGCGGTGTCTCGAAGATGATTGATGATAACCGCTATTGCATCGATGTTGTGCGGCAGCTGCAGGCGATCAAGGCCGCTCTGTCGGCGCTCGAAAATCTCACGCTCCAAGATCATCTGGACACGTGCGTCGACCATGCCCTGAGCAGCGACGATGTGGCTGAACGTCGTGAGAAAGTCGAAGAGCTCGTCGCAGTACTTGGTGGGCGCAAGAAGTAATTTGGGACGAATACCCCATCAGCCGTATACGGGTGTTAATCGGAACTACTTCGAAATGAGGGGAACATACTCAAACTAACGCTCACTGTTGTGATTGTAGCGACGGAGCAGATAATCGATGCCTCCGTATGGGAGCTGTCGAGTCTGCTGGTCGCGCCCCCGGCGATCGAAAAGCCGCAATGACGACCTATTGTGGCGGGTCCGATATCTCAGTGTAGGTAAGGTGATACCGGGTGTTACCGGCCTCATCCTGAAGGGCCTAGCGGGCGAACCGGAGCTGGACCTTACCAGTTGTATCCCCGCCTGAGGTGCCGGCGCCGGATGTCCATTTCTCGTTGCCGCGAATGGACAGTCACCATTGACGAGTGCTGTAAAATCAATGATACAAACATAGTTTGCACAATGATAAGGAAGTTTATTTGTCGCAGTACAACACGATTATCCTATTGACGTCTGATGAGCAGCTGACCAAGGCTGCACATTCAGTCTTAGTTGCCGAGAATGATTGTCGCTTGATTACGTTCGAAAACGAGCGGGAAGCACAAAGCGCAATGAGTGACGTTGAGTGTGATTTATTGATTTGTGACGATGACAGTCTTGAAGACTCATCTGATAATATTTTAACGCGTTTGAGGGTGAGGGCTCCAGCTACTGCGCGTATCTTGATTACGGATGGGGAGATATCCGCCGAGGCGGTCGATCTGGCATCTCGAGCCGCAACATTTATGTATCTGGTAAAGCCTGTTCAGGCACAACAACTCAAGATCGTCGTCAAACGCGCGCTTGAGATAAGTGAGCTTTCGCGTCGTCATAGGCTTTTATCTCGAGAGCTAAAACTGTCGATAGATGACCATATCTTCAAGCCAACAAAATCTGAGGATATAAAGAGCCCTTGGTCCAGATTTGAAAAACTTATCTATGTCAGCCCCAAAATGGATGAGCTGTGCGCCTTGGCTCGACAAGCCGCAGCGACAGAAATTCCAATCTTGATACAGGGCGAAACGGGCACCGGCAAAGAACTAATGGCGCGCGCGGTGCACTACAATTCTGATCGTAAAAACTCTCCTATGCATGTCCAAAATTGTGGAGGGTTTCCCGATGATGTTTTGCATTCTGAATTGTTTGGCCATGTGGCGGGGGCCTATTCGGGCGCATTGACGCCGCGTTTGGGCCTTTTCCGCGCTGCTGATGGCGGGACCGTCTTCCTGGATGAAATTTCTGAAGTATCTCCTGCGTTCCAGGTCAGCTTGCTGCGATTTTTGCAGGAAGGGGAGGTCAAGCCGCTCGGGTCGGATGAAACGCTCTATTCCAATGTGCGGGTCATCGCTGCGAGTAATCGGCCACTTGAGGAATTGGTTGTCAAAGGCACTTTTCGGCGAGATCTATATTATCGTCTCAAAGGGATTGAGCTTAACATCCCACCTTTAAGGCAGCGCCTAGAAGATGTTCCGGCTCTTTCGACTCATTTCTTGGAGCGTGCGTCAGAAGTGTCTGGTCGACATTTGTTGGGCATTGCAATGGACGCGCTGAAGCGACTTAGTCTCCACAATTATCCTGGAAATGTGCGCGAGCTTCAAATGGAGATCCAAAGGGCTGTCACGATCGCAGGCACGGATAGCTATATCCTCACCCGGCATCTTTCTCCAAACATTGCCAGTATCAATATTGATAAATCCACCACGGAGGACTTTGAGGTCGATGGCGCAACTCTCAAGGAAATGGTAGAGAAATTAGAAAAGCATGTGGTCTCCAAAGCGCTTGAGCGTCATCGTTGGAACCAAAAACGGGCTGCAGAACAACTCGGCGTATCGCGGGTGGGAATTGCAAATAAGATCAAGCGTTATGAGTTGAGCCAAGGTTGATTTGATCGCGAGACGATTCCGCAAGACACAGGTGCGAATATGCCAACAGAGACGAATGTCACACGTTTTCCATTCTCAAGATTGCCAGGCTCGAATCGAAACCAGCCAGCCAAAGAGCTAGGCCATACCTCTTTACTGTCGGCGCTATCAAACAAACCCAGTCATGCCGTCGGGCATTGGTGCACGCCATGCGAGGGGGTCTGGTATGGCCTAAGGGCTGAGGTTGAGTGCCCAGTCTGCGGAAACCGGAACGGCTAGTCTGTTGACTTGCAATTTTGCACGCGCTGAAACTTGATTTGCACCATGACAAAGAAAGTTTCTTTGCACTAAATCGAAAAAAATTGCGTGAAAATAAGGCTTTACAAGGCGTGTCTGGTTTCCTCATATGGAATCAAGAGGTTCGCAATCTATAGCTGAGTGTACTGCGCAATCAGCGAGGAGACCGTGATCTTCGTCAAGATAAACTTGCTGAAAAGGGACTCATCATGGCAAATCTTCTCTGGCTTCAAGGCGGAGCGTGTTCCGGCAATACAATGTCATTTCTCAATGCTGAGGAGCCGAGCGCCTGTGACTTGGTTACAGACTTTGGCATCAATATTCTTTGGCAACCCTCATTGGGACTGGAACTTGGCGATCAGGTTCAGGACATTTTGAAGAAATGTGTCTCAGGCGAAATCCAATTGGACATCTTTGTGTTCGAAGGATCAATCGTGAACGCGCCAGACGGTACTGGCAATTGGAACCGTTTTGGCGGTCGCCCAATGAAAGACTGGGTCAAAGAATTATGCGACGTGGCACAATTTGTTGTAGCGATTGGCGATTGCGCGACTTATGGCGGCATTCCTGCCATGGCGCCAAACCCAAGTGAAAGCACCGGGCTTCAATTCTTGAAAAGAGATCATGATGGCGGATTGCTTGGCAAAGATTACGTTTCGAAAGCTGGCCTTCCTGTCATCAATATTCCAGGCTGCCCGGCGCACCCTGATTGGGTTACACAAATCCTCGTGGCCGTTGCATCAGGACGAGCAGGGGACTTAACCTTGGACGAATTCCAACGGCCTAAGACCTTCTTCTCAAGCTTTACGCAGACGGGGTGCACGAGAAACATGCACTTTGCTTACAAGGTCTCGACGACGGCCTTCGGTCAGCGCAAGGGTTGCTTATTCTATGATCTTGGGTGTCGGGGACCGATGACACATAGTCCATGTAATAGAATTCTCTGGAACCGTCAGTCTTCCAAGACACGTGCTGGTATGCCGTGCCTGGGCTGTACCGAACCTGAGTTTCCGTTCTTCGATTTGGCACCCGGTACGGTCTTCAAGACACAAACGGTTATGGGCGTACCAAAGGACATGCCCACCGGCGTGAACAAGAAGGGTTATATGAAGCTAACGGCCGCCGCGAAGGGAGCTTCACCAGCTTGGGCTGAAGAAGATATTTTCGTCGTATAAGCGACATCAGGAGTTATTATTATGTCACAAGTTCAAACACTCGATATTTCACCCGTTGGCCGTGTCGAAGGCGATCTTGATGTTCGCGTCGATATTGAAGACGGCGTTGTTACCAATGCTTGGACGCATGCGGAGCTTTTCCGCGGCTTTGAGGTCATTCTAAAAGACAAAGATCCCCAAGCGGGTCTTGTGGTCACACCACGTGCCTGCGGTATTTGCGGCGCGTCACATTTGACCTGCGCAGCGTGGGCGCTCGATACGGCATGGGGAACAGAGGTTCCGCGAAACGCTATTCTGGCTCGTAATCTGGGACAGATTGTTGAATCGCTGCAATCATTGCCGCGCCATCACTATGGCCTCTTCATGATTGATTTTACCAATAAGAATTATTCCAAGAGTCAGTATTTCGAAGAAGCGGTCAAAAGATACTCACCATTCACAGGCACGTCTTATGAAGCTGGTGTCACCATTTCAGGGCGCCCGGTTGAAATCTATGCTCTCTTGGGTGGGCAGTGGCCGCATTCCTCATTCATGGTTCCGGGCGGGGTTATGTGTGCGCCAACACTTACCGACGTCACACGCTCTATCGCGATCCTGGAACACTTCCGCAAAAATTGGATCGAAACACTTTGGTTCGGGTGTTCCATGGAGCGTTATGAGGAGATCAAATCCTATGATGACTTCATTGCGTGGCTCGACGAGAAGCCTGAGCATGCCAATTCAGACCTAGGTCTCTACTGGCGAATGGGGATGGACATCGGTCTTCAGAATTACGGTCGGGGTCACAACAAGTTTGTAACTTGGGGATATCTTCCGCACGAAGACAAATATCAAAAGCCAACGATTGAAGGCAGAAATGCTGCCCTTATCATGAAGTCTGGTGTGTATGACGGTGCGACAGATACCCATAAAATTATGGATCAAAAATTTGCCCGCGAAGATACCTTGCATGCTTGGTATGATGAGGGCAGCGATATGGTGCATCCATTTGACAGGACCACCAATCCGATCCAGAAAAACGATATTGATATTGACGGTAAATACTCTTGGGGCACAGCTGTGAGCCATGAAGAAAATGGCCGTCTGGAAGCTGGACCACTTGCCCGTCAACTCGTAGCTGGCGGATCTCATGGCGAGGCTTGGCAACATACCGATCCATTGATTTTGGATATGTACCGCAAGATGGGCGGCCCATCTGCTTTGCTCCGTCACTTTGCCCGCATGCATGAGCTTTGCAAGCTTTATCGGGAAGCGGAGCGTTGCTTGCGCGAGTTCAAATTGACTGATCCTTGGTATATTAAGCCAACGGAAAAGGACGGTCGCGGTTGGGGTGCAACAGAGGCTATTCGCGGTGCGCTTTGCCATTGGGTCGAAATCAAAGAAGGTAAAATAAAAAACTATCAGATCATTGCGCCGACAACTTGGAATGTTGGCCCACGCTCCACAGCAGGGGAACGCGGCCCGATCGAAGAGGCTTTGATTGGAACGCCAATTGCTGATCCAACTGACCCTGTCGAGGTGGGCCATGTTTGCCGCTCTTATGACAGTTGTCTTGTGTGTACGGTGCATGCGCATGACGCCAAAACCGGTGAAGAATTGGCGCGTTTCCGAACAGCTTAGGCCTACCTGGTGACATCTCTGGAGCGAAGGTTGATTTTGATCTTCGCTCCAGACTTTCCATTTAGGGTCTAAAACATATCTGAAGAAAAAATCATGACCACAAAAACATCTGCAGAGGAATACAAGGATAAGTACGGCGTTGCACCTGCAAATGCTGATCATGACACCCTCATCAAAATGATTGAGGATGCTTTCAAAGACGGGCTCACAACTCAGTTAGAGCCGTTTCCTGAGACCGATAGAGAGTTTTCTGCTCTCCTGGATGAGTTGCGCGCCATGGACGCAAACCAATTGCGCGCCAAATTGGATGTAAGCGGTTGGAAGCTTTCGCCACATGGCGAGGATGAGATGAGATGTCAGGAATGCATGTACTATCTCGTTCACAGACGTTGGTGTGATCTTCCAGAACTTAATCTGCCTGCCGAGCCGGAATGGTGGTGCCGGCTTTGGCGCATTTGAGCGTGCCGATGGACGACAATATGAAACCTGGATGTAATACTGCTCTAAGAAGTGTCATAGCTGGGAAGCTAAAGGCAGGCCTTAAGACTGAGGTCTTTCCGCGTGCGGAAACGTCCGAAATGGTCAACGAGTTTATCACGCGACTGCAAAACGAAGCTGGCGATGATCTGGATAAGAAACTGATCATTTCCGGGTTCACGGACTATACGATTGAAGCGCACGATATTGAACAGCCATGTGAAACTTGCATGTACTATCAGACCCATAACAAATTTTGCGATCTGCCCGAGCTGATGCTTCCTGTGGAACCGGAATGGTCTTGCCGACTATGGCGAATTTAAAACTGGCGATTATTGGCTGCGGAAACCCCAATCGTTGTGACGACGGCGTTGGAGCAACCGTTATCAATGTTCTGCGCGATGTTGAGTTGCCCGAATATGTGCAGCTCTATGACGCCGGTACAGATGGTATGGGGGTTATGTATCATGCCCGAGGTTCCACGCATTTGATTGTCGTGGATGCTCGCGCGCCGGAAGGTAATCCGGGGGCCATATATGAGGTTCCAGGGGAGGTGCTCGCAGCGCCTAAAGAGCAAAGTCTGAACTTGCATGATTTTCGCTGGGATCATGCTCTTTATGCCGGGAAGCGTATTTACGAGGATGAGTTCCCAAAGCATGTGAAAGTCTTTCTCATCGAGGCGCAATCACTGCAAATGCACATTGGGCTGACAGAAAAAGTTGCCCACGCGGCCAAAGAAGTGATCAAGCAGGTTCACAAGCTGGCTTGCATGCCGGAGCTAAAATGGCCTGAGATTTCGGTGCAGAAGGATGCATAGAGGCTGGGGGGGCAGTAATTGAGTTCTGGGATCTTTCAACAGCATCAGGACCGAGCGGCCATAGACGCCGAATTTCACTCACGACCACCACTGGACATCGATTTTTCAGAAGCTCAGGTTTGGTGCTGGGCTCTCCAGGAAATCGAGGGTAGCTCAGGAACGTGGTCAGAAGAGTTTAATCCAGCAGAACGTCATCAGATCATTCAACGTAATGATGGCATAATAAGATTTGAGAGGCACACGGAGTTTGTATCGATAACTTATGTCGGCCAAACCGCTCCAGCTTCTGAAATACTAGACTTGATCCGCAGCGCACCAGCAAGGCAGCTATCCGGTATCAAGATTACCCTATCGCAGAAATCAAATGTAGATATGGCAACTCAGTTTCCGGAGCAAAGATTGTTCGGCGGTGGGACATTTTTTGATGGGGTCGTGGTTACAACCTCATTCCGAAATAGTGATGGGTTGGTGCCTTACTATGTGACCGGTGGATTTGATGATGGGTTTGGACGCGGGCGATTGGTTAAGCGCCTAATTGATCTCGAGATCTATCGATCGATTTCCCTACTTGCTTTGCCAGTCGTTCGGATGGCTTCAGACTCTCTGAGAGAGCTTGAGGGGCGTGCGGAGGCTGCTGTTTTGGACCTCTCTATTGTCACTCGTGAAGATCTTGGGGGGGCGATAGATAGCTTGGCGATCATTCTCGCTGAAGTGGGGAGTCTTCAATCCAAGACACGTTACCGTATTGCGGCTTCGAATGCTTATTACAACATTGTGCGTTCACGTCTTGATAGTTTGGGTGAGGTGCCTATTGGCCAACGCCAGACCTTGGGGGGCTTCATTGAGCATAGGCTTGCGCCGGCTATGGGAACAATACAGGCTTTCGATCGACGTTTGGAGCAGACTTCCTTGACAGTACGATCGGCGATGGAGTTGGCCCGTACTCAGCTTGACCAGATGTCTCAAGCTCAAAATCAAAAGCTACTTTCTTCGATGGAGCACAGAACACGCCAACAAGTTCACTTGTCGCAAGCGGTTGAGGGGCTGTCTGTGGCTGCTATTTCTTACTATGGCATCGGGCTTGTGAGCTATGTCTTAAAAGGGCTACCAGATTTTACCATAAGCGATAGCCTCTTAGTTACACTATCAGTGCCCGTCATAATCACTTTGTCTTTTATCCTGACGCGCCGAGCACGCCGGCGCGTTCTGGATCTCACAGTTCAAAACCGCACGGAGAGGGATTAAACCGGATGAGTGCGACAATTTCTATAAGGCGCGGCTCTGTCTATGTTCCTGTCGGTGTTTATGAAACCTACTTTCAGGGGATCGAGGCTATAATTGCGATCATCCGTGAAGACCAATTGCTCATTATGCCGGTTCAGCATGTAAGGGCTGGGGGCAGCCTCCTGAAAATCAGAAATGCTCAAGGAGACCGCGTTGTTGCAGCGCAAGACGTTTTTGCCGCAAACGGCCTAGCGGAGTGGGTTTGCGATGACGTGACAGCCGAGTGGGACCCATCTCAGGCCGCTTTGATTTGCACCATTCCTTCATCATAAGTGCAAACTAAGTTTTCATTGTGAGTATTACGTAGACAAACCTTCAAAGTGATGCCTATTATCAAAAAACAAAAAATATGAAGCCAGTACAAGGCTTCTAGGGAAACGCGAAGAATGGTGAGCCGATCACAAGAAGAAGCCAAAGCGGCCCGAGAGGCTGTCGCCTCGGCAAGTGCGAGTGACGCCGAAAAAGCCGAAATGCTGATGGAAATCGCCATGGGCATGCAGCAAAAGCCTAAATCACTTGATGACTTGATTGAGGCAATAAAGCTTTACGATGACGCGGTGCATTTATGCCCTGAAACTGAAGGTCTTCTTTCGGCTCGGATCAAGGCTAGAATGGCAACCGCCCAAATGTCCGTTCCATCGAATGACCCCGGTTATCTTGAAGGCGCTCGTGATTCCATGAACAGCGCTTTGGAGGCTTTGCGGATTCAGGGGACGTCAGAAGAAGTTGCCGAAGCCGAAATGAATTTGGGCCTCATTTTGCAAAATTTGGCTTCCTACAACCGGGCGCCAATCACCGATTCCATTTCCGCCTATCAACGTTCTTTGCGCACCTTCAATGCACAAAAGCATCCCGCAGAATTTGCCATTCTGCAGAACAATCTCGCGACAGCCTTTATGTCAATTCCGTTTTCGGATGAGCGTTCAAAAATGCGGGAGGCTCTTGCCGTGCAAGCTTTTGAAGAGGGGTTGAAGGTCGTAACTATTGTCGACAACCCAAGTGAATATGCGATGCTGCAGAACAATCTTGGTAATGCGCTCCAGTATGTCTCTTCAAGTCATAGGGTCGAAAACGGTTTTCGGGCAATTGAGGCCTATGATGAAGCGCTGCGTGTAAGAACTTTGGAAGATACGCCTGCCGAGTACGCAAACACGATTTCTAACAAGGCGAACTGCATCGCGAACTTGCCAGATGACCCTGAAAATCCAGAGGCAGGCAATCCGGAAAACTTGAAGGAGGCAATTCGTCTTTATCGTGAAGCTCGTTCTGTCTTTAACAAGCTGGGGGACATTCACAAAGTCGAAGCTGTCAGCGGCGCTTTGGAAGAATTGGAAACCGAGATGTTTGGTAGTTCGCAGCCACTCTCAAACGTACACAAAATCAATCAATAAACATCAGAACAAAGAGGATTAAATGTCAACACTACTAATAATAGCGATACTCGGAGGCATTGCTGCCTCTTTAGCGGGAGGTGCTATGTCGGGCTGGATCATTGGTAAGGATGCCCTCGGCGCAGAAATGGCTGCTAGCATGGGCGGTCTATATGGCTTGGTCGGTGGCGCCGCCGCTGTGATTATCGGCATATTTGCACTTACGATTTTGGCAGGGGTTTAGCATGTTTTCTATGGTCATGGACTCGGTCAAACTGTTTGTAACCGGTCGCCTGTTTGCAAATTACACTCAGGTGTTCTTGCGCGGTATTCTGGCCACCCTGTTAGGGGCGGTGATCCTCGTAGGATTGGGGCAATTTGTTTCGGTGGTGATCGCGGCAGTCGTTGGTGGCGCTGTTAGCGGGTTTACTCTGCCAATTCTCTATAAAGACCTCAAATACAGGTAATCGTAAATGGCGACGTCCCCCGAAGAATCAGTTGAAAAAGATCTGCCATCTCTGTTGAGTGACATTGCAGCACTTGAGCAATTGGCTGATACTTGGCCTGAAGAGCAACGCAATGCTGCACATGCCAGAGGGGAAGCGATTGATGCCTTGAACGCCGAGGCATTTAAGCGTCTGATCAAATTACTGACTGAGGTGCCGGAATTTGGACCTGCATTGAAGGCTGCTGCATCGGACGAAATCGTTTATACGGTCTTGCGACGACATGGAATATTGAGAGCCTCTTTGTTTGAGAGGGTTGAAGCGGCTCTTGAGACCATTCGCCCGATGCTTGCCAGTCATGGCGGTGATGTCGAACTGGTAAAAGTTGAACTCCCTAAGGTTGTGGTTCGGTTTCTGGGTGCTTGTGATGGATGTCCGGCCTCGGCGCTGACATTCTACTCCGGTGTAAAGACGGCCATACAAACCCATGTGCCCGAAGCGACTGAAATTCAGCAAGTCAAAGGCATGGGCGGTGGAGAAGGTGTTCAATTTGTATCTCCTTTTGCCTCATTCCAGAAAGATGGCTGGACCGAAACCGTCAATCTAAAAGATCTGCCAGATGGGACGACGCAAACACTCGATATTGACGACCAGTCCGTTCTGCTCTCGCGCTTCGGCGATAAGATAACCTGTTTCAATAATTCGTGCGCTCATATGGGGTTTCGTCTGGATGACGGCGTTATCGACGAGGGTTTGATTACGTGTCCATTCCACGGATTTCAGTATTCGCTCGAAAGCGGAGAATGCCTGACAGCTCCTGAAGTTCAATTACAGCCGCATGGCGTTCGTGTGACACGAAATATTGTTGAAGTGCGACTGACGAGATGAGCACAGCGAAGATCTCTCTTTCCCCATCGGTAAAAGCACCAGGCTCGGTGACGACCGGGGCAAGTTTGCTCAATAAGGACGGGCCCGAGATTGTATTGGGATGGGTCGAGACTGAATTTGCAGTATCAAATGCACCCAGTCCGTCTGTCCTGTTTGGCCCTCGTGGCGCCTGCCTGCTTCCGGACGGCTCCTTATGGGTCGCTGATACCGGCCATCATCGCTTGCTGGGATGGAAAACTGGTCCAAAGGTCGATAACCAGCCAGCTGATTTATTGGTCGGTCAACCTGACTTCGTTTCCGAAGGACGCAATGCCAAGGGCGCTGCGAACGCCTCAACTTTAAACGTGCCAACGGGGGTCAGCCCATGGGGGAAGGGGCTTGCTGTTGCTGACGCTTGGAACCACCGGGTCTTGCTTTGGAAAACCGTGCCAGTCGATGACAATCAACCTGCCGATATTATATTGGGACAGATCAATGCGAATGATGTCCTTGCCAATTTCGGCAAGGATCAACCTCAGGCGAATTCGATGCACTGGCCTTATGGGGTCGCGGAAATTGATGGCCGGCTCGTGGTTAGTGATAGCGGGAACCGGCGCGTTCTGGTCTGGAATGATCCTGAAGTGACAGGGCAACCTGCCGATTTGGTCATAGGTCAGGCGACTTTTGATGAGCGACATGAAAATGCGGGTCAAGAGGTCGGTCCCGCTGGCATGCGCTGGCCACATGCGACCGCTTTCTGGAATGGCCATTTCGCGGTCACGGATGCAGGGAACAATCGAGTCATGCTTTGGACTGGGTTTCCGACACAAAACGGCCAAGCGTGTGATCTCGTATTAGGGCAGTCAGACTTCTCAGAATGCGACCACAATCAAAAAGCATATTATCCTGACGCAAAGGCTTTGAATATGCCTTATGCGATCACCGTCAATGGCGATCAGCTTTTGGTCGCTGATACAGCAAATTCGAGACTTCTGGGTTGGCAAGATTGCGCGATGAACTCAGACGCCAATCGATTGATGGCACAACCTGATTTTGCATCAAAAGGCGATAATGGCTGGGGTGTCGCCAGGCGCGATAGTGTTTGTTGGCCTTATGGTTTGACCTGCCATGACGGGATGGCCGTCGTCTCCGATAGCGGAAACAACCGGATTTTATTGTGGCGGATTGAGCCATGATGAGCGATGGAGCACACGCGGTTGATGCCATCCCCATAAAAGGAGAGGCCATTCTTATTCGCGGTCAGGTTCAAGGCGTCGGTTTCCGGCCAACGGTCTGGAAACTGGCAACGGATCTCGGTTTGCGCGGTGACGTGTGCAATACCGCAAATGGTGTTTTGATCCACCTCTGGGGAGACAGCATTGACCAGTTTGTCACCTCACTGCCTGAAGCTTTACCGCCACTGGCTAAAATTGATCGGCTGACCAGAGAACAGATAAGCGACAATGCTCCCAACGGTTTTGAGATTATCGCCACAATAGGCGGAGACATGCGCGTCTCGATCACGCCGGATGCAGCAAGCTGTACGGACTGCAATACTGAAAGCTTTGACGCGTTTGAGCGTCGCTATCGATATCCCTTTACCAATTGCACAAATTGCGGCCCACGGTTCTCGATCATTGATGGCGCCCCTTATGACCGCGAAAAAACAAGCATGCGGGCATTCTCTATGTGCGCCGATTGCCAGCAAGAATACGACAATCCGAAAGATCGCCGCATGCACGCTCAGCCAGTGGCGTGTCACGTTTGTGGCCCGAAAGCCTGGATTGAAAAACTAGGGGGAGGTGTAGTCAATTGCGAAGCCTTCTCCATGATGGATGACGTTGATGCCACGGGCGGAATGTTGATGATGGGTCATATTGTGGCCATCAAAGGCATTGGCGGTGTTCATCTAGCTTGCGACGCGACAAAGGCTGACGTGGTAGCGAGCCTTCGGGCCAAGAAAGGCCGCAAAGATAAAGCCTTCGCTCTTATGGCAAAGACGGTCGATATCATTCGCCAATATTGCGAGGTTAGCGAGGCTGAGGAAGCGGTACTCAAGAGTGTTGCGGCTCCAATCGTGCTGTTGAAAGCCAAACCGGGCACCCTTCCTGAGGTCGTTGCCCCAGGGCTAAACCGCCTCGGGTTTATGCTCCCTTATACGCCTTTACATCACTTAATGTTGCGGCGCATGAAGCGCCCAATCGTGATGACATCGGGAAACAAATCAGGCGCCCCGCAATGCATAACCAATGAACAAACCCGGAAAGACTTGGCACAGATTGCAGATTTTGCCTGTCTGCATGACCGGGATATTATCAACCGCGTGGATGACAGTGTCGCCAGTGTCGTAGCTGGACGTGAACGCGTGATCAGACGTGCCAGAGGCTATGCCCCTCAATCATTGGATCTGCCTGACGGCTTTGTCGATGTGGACGACCTATTGGCCATGGGGGGGGACTACAAAAATACGTTCTGTCTGGTCAAAAATGGTCAAACGATATTAAGCCAGCATTTGGGGGATATGGAGCATCCGGCTGCCCGAGACGAGGCTGTTCGGAACTTGTCTCTTTATCAGAACTTATTCGATCACAAGCCCAATGCGATCGCAGTTGATGCACATCCTGCCTTCGCATCTTCAGAGGCCGGACGGGGCTTGTCGCGTGAGCGCGAGATTCCGTTGATCGAAATCCAGCACCACCATGCCCATATCGCATCCTGTATGGCCGAGAACAATTGGCCACTGGATGCAGGCCGGGTTTTGGGCGTTGCGTTGGACGGAACAGGGTGGGGGCCTGACGGAACCGTTTGGGGTGGGGAATTCATGGCTTGTGACTACCGTTCATATGAAAGGCTGGGGCAATTCAAACCCGTCGCACTTCCCGGCGGAGAACAGGCCGTTCGCCAACCGTGGCGGAATGCTTATGCCCATATTCGCGCAGAAATGGGTTGGGCTGAGTTTGCAATGAATTTTGCCGACCTCGATATTTTCAAATACTTGAACGAGGCCCCAAGAGAGACCCTTGATGGGATGATGGCTAGCGGCACACAGTCGCCACTTGCCTCCTCATGCGGACGATTATTTGATGCTGCTGCCGCTATTACGGGGCTCTTGAGGGATGAGCAGTCCTATGAGGGGCATGCCGCCATGCTATTTGAAGCGTCGATAGACCCCGCTGCCTTAAATGAGCCGGACAGTTTGAAATATCCATTTTCTATTCCGCTGCATCAGGAAACAAGGATGCCCTATATTGAACCTTTGGGGGCCTGGCGCGCCATGCTTGGAGACTTGGTCGTTGGAACACCGATTGGGACAATTTCCGCGCGTTTTCACAGAGGCCTTGCAAGTGTCATTGTGCAAATGGTGGCGAAGCTCTCAGGCTCGGATCGAAAATTTGAAACCATCGCGCTAAGTGGGGGCTGCTTCCAGAACAGAACGCTGTTTCAGCTCGTTCACGATCAACTCCAGTTCCTAGGCTATCGTGTTTTAAGCCACTCACAAATTCCCGCCAATGATGGCGGTCTATCCCTTGGTCAAGCGGTTATCGCCGCTGCCTCACTTCAACCCAGTCCTCAATAGGAGAATATTTATGTGCCTTGGTATTCCCGGACAAATAATTTCGATTTCTGATGCGACCAAGAAGCTAGGTATGATCGATGTTTCAGGTGTTCAGCGAGAGGTCAATCTTGCCTGTATCATGCCAGAAGATGGCAATATTGATGCTCTGATCGGTGAATGGGCCCTTGTGCATGTGGGCTTTGCGATGAGCCGCATTGATGAAGAGGAAGCAGCCAAGACGATGGAGGTCTTGTTGATGTTGGGGGAGGCTCAAGAAGAAATCGAAGCCATGCGCCGCTCACAATTAGCCATGGAAAAGAACGGATGAAATACGCAAGCGAATTTCGTGATCCCGTTGCAGCAAAGGGCGCGCTGGCGGCGATCGAACGCGTCGTAGGCGAAATCGGTGCAACACCCGAAAAGCCAATCCGCATTATGGAAGTTTGCGGGGGACATACGCATGCGATTTTCAGGTATGGACTGGATAAGCTAACCCCGCCGGCTTTGGAGTTTATTCACGGACCCGGTTGTCCTGTTTGTGTTCTGCCAATGTCGCGCGTCGACGACTGCTTAGAATTGGCTGAGCGCCAAAATGTCATTTTTACGACTTTTGGCGATGCGATGCGCGTCCCGGGAACCAAAAAATCAATGTTGCAGGCCAAAGCCGAAGGCGCGGACATTCGCACGGTCTATTCTCCGCTCGACGCTTTGGAACTTGCACGGCGCAATCCTGACAAAGAGGTTGTTTTCTTTGCGTTGGGGTTTGAAACAACCACGCCATCAACCGCGCTTTGCGCGCAACAGGCAGCAGCAGAAGAGCTCACTAATTTTTCCCTGTTTTGCAATCACATTACCGTACCAGAACCCATAAAGGCGCTCTTGGAAGACCCCTATATGGAACTCGATGGCTTTGTCGGGCCGGGGCATGTCTCAATGGTGATCGGTATTGAGCCTTATCGGTTTATTGCCCGCGATTATAAAAAGCCAATTGTTGTCGCGGGATTCGAACCGCTCGATTTGCTCCAATCCGTCCTGATGGTTTTGGAGCAAGTCCGTGACGGCCGGGCCGATGTTGAAAACCAGTATGCGCGCATTGTACCGGATAATGGAAACGCTGTTTCCATTGCCGCATGCGCTGACGTCTATGAACGCCGCGAAACTTTCGAATGGCGCGGCCTTGGCGAAATTGACAAGTCTGGCCTGAAGATGCGCGAAAAATATGCTGCTTTCGACGCTGAACGAAAATTTGAAATCGGGTATGGCCGTCCGCGGACTAAATATGAAGAGCCAGAGGGATGCGAATGCGGTGCTGTGATGACCGGCAGGATGAAGCCTCAACAATGCCCGCAATTTGGCACTGGGTGTACGCCTGACATGCCTCTTGGTGCCCTTATGGTGTCCTCAGAAGGTGCTTGCGCAGCTTATTATCAATACGGTGGAGTGCGCACACAAGTGGAGAGCGCAGAGTAATGGCAGCACCTGCGACATCTGCACCGACAAAACGGCGAACGCTGCGCGCTGAATATGTCACCATGGCTCATGGCGGGGGTGGTCGCGCAATGAGGGATTTAATCGATGATGTTTTTACATCCGTCTTCGAACCTGAAAGCCACGAAGACCAGGCCCGCCTTAGTGAAGCCGCGCTATCTGAAGCCGGCGCGAAACTCGCCTTCACAACTGATGGGTTTGTTGTCGACCCTCTTGAGTTTCCTGGCGGTGACATTGGAAAACTGGCTATCTGCGGAACTGTGAATGATCTTGCTGTTGGTGGCGCACGCCCGCTTTGGCTATCGGCGGGATTTATTATCGAAGAAGGTACTGAAGTAACTTTGCTCAGACGCCTTGTTGCGACGATGAAAGAAACGGCTGATTCAATCGGTGTAAAGATTGTGACCGGGGATACGAAAGTTGTGGAACGCGGTAGCGCTGACAAGGTCTTCATTACGACAGCAGGTATTGGCGTTATCCCTCCTGGCGTGCTCCTTCACGCTGGCGCGGTTGAGCCTGGCGATGTCGCAATCGTAAACGGTTATTTGGGCGATCATGGCGCAGCCATAATGGCAGCGCGCGGTGACCTCGCCTTGAAGACAAACATTACATCTGATTGTCAATCATTGGCTGGTCTCATGGAGGCTGTCACAAAAGCCGTCCCAAGCACACGCTGCGCCCGAGACGCAACAAGAGGAGGATTGGCCTCCGCCTTGAATGAGATTGCGGAAGCATCAGGCACGCATATTGTTATCGAAGAAACGCAATTTCCCATTCGAAAAGAGGTCAAAGGCGTGTGCGAGATTCTAGGCCTAGATCCTCTTTATCTGGCTAATGAAGGCACTCTGGTCGTTTTTGTTCCTGAAGAAGATGCGGAGGTCGCGTTGAACGTGATGCGAAACCTTCCGGCAGGTAAGGATGCGGCAATTATAGGAAGAGCCACATCAGGCACACCAGGGCGTGTGGAAATGACGACCATATTTGGCGGTGGGCGCATTGTTGACATGCTCGTCGGCGCGCAACTGCCAAGAATTTGCTAGGAGGGTCGACGTGATAGGTTTTCTACTTCTCGGGTTTCTCATAGGAATGAGCCATGCGCTCGAAGCGGATCATCTGGCGGCCATAGGCACGATGATGACCGACACGAAGAAGTCCAAACGATCCTTGGCTTTCCGAGGTGCAGTTTGGGGGCTTGGCCACACCATTACGCTGTTTGCGATTTGCACAAGTGTCATCTTGCTTGGTTTGAAGTTGACGGAACGCATGAGCGCCGCATTGGAGTTTGGGGTAGGGGTCATGCTGATAGTGCTGGGCGTGGATGTCTTTCGGCGGTTTCGCAAAAAGAAGTTACATTTTCACGGTCATCAACATGAGGATGGCGCGAAACATATGCATGTCCATTCGCATGCAGACTCGAAGGAGACGCACAATCTTGACCCGCACGTCCACGATCATCCTGAAGGGTTTCCGGTCAAGGCCTTGTTCATTGGCCTTATTCATGGTGCGGCCGGATCAGCAGGTCTTTTGGCTTTAGCGGTGGCCGCAACACAAAACGTGTCCACAGCGGTGTTTTACGTCCTAAGTTTTGGACTGGGATCTATCTTGGGTATGGCGGCACTGACATATGTCGTCGCTTGGCCATTGAAATGGGTGGATAAAGGCATGGGATGGATGCATGCCGGATTAAATACCGCCGCTGCCGGGTTAGCCATTGCCATGGGAACTTATATTTTGGTTGAGACCGGCCCGCTCGCTTGGGGAGTAGTCTAATGCATGAGTTAGGGCTGACAAAGAACATTGTCGCCATTGTGACGGAACATGCCAAAGGCCGTCAGGTTAAAAGGATTTGTCTGTCTGTAGGCCCCCAAGCGTGTGTAGAGTCTCGGGCCCTGGAGTTTTGTTTTGGTATCGTGGCCGAAGGTACGGTTGTTGAAAATGCGACACTAGAGATTGTCTCCGCTGAGGGCGATACATTTTTAATAAAAGAGTTTGAAACAGAGGAGGCTGCGTAATGTGCGGAACATGCGGATGTAGCGATACGGAAAATGCTGTCACAATAACGGACCCTGAAACCGGCGAAACGCAGATCGTGCGTCAGGGGTCGATTTTAGATGAAACCCAGAGCGCAGCACCGCATGATCATCATGCCCATGATGGTGACCATGATCACCATCATCATGAAGGGGATGACAAGCCGCATGTGCATGGCCCTGGCGGTGAAATTATCAGCCTTGAAACGGCGGTACTCCAAAAGAACGATCAGATCGCTCTGCAAAATAGAGGATGGTTTGAGGGGCGAGGAGTCTTGGCGCTCAATCTTGTGAGTTCTCCGGGTGCAGGTAAAACCACACTCCTCGAAGCGACAATTTCAGCCATAAATGATGAGTTGGATATTGCTGTTATAGAGGGCGACCAAATGACGGCCAATGACGCAAACCGCATTCGAGAAGCTGGCGCAAAGGCGCTCCAGATCAATACGGGTGCGGGATGTCATTTAGAAGCGGACATGATCTCTAGTGCCGTAAAAACTCTCAACCCCGCGGCAGGTTCGATCTTGTTTATTGAGAATGTTGGCAATCTAGTCTGTCCCGCGATGTTCGATCTTGGAGAACACATGAAGGTTGCGATAATCTCGACGACTGAAGGAGAAGACAAGCCGTTGAAATACCCTCACATGTTTCGAGCATCGGACCTTGTGATCGTGAACAAAATGGATTTGGCACCGCATGTTGATTTTGATGAAGAGGCCTGCCTTGCGAATATCAAGGCGGTGAACCCTGACGCAAAAGTTCTGTTGCTGTCAGCCAAGTCCAACCAAGGTATGGATCAGTGGCTTGCATTCTTGAAAAGTGAGGTGAACGCACCCAGAGTTCGAGCGGTACGGTGAATCGCTCGGCAATTCATTTGCTCAGTTATATAGTCAATCATCGTTCTTATGCGGCGGCTTGGATTTGTGCCACCCGGATAAACGATTTGCAGCTGGGAACTGGTCTTGGGCGCCATTATTGGCCGTGCGGTTACCCGAAATAGTGATCGTCCGTTCCCGGCCTTTCACTGAGCTTGGACATATTGGATGCATGCACTTCAGAGAATGCTGCGTGTTTGAGTTTGTGTAACCCAAACTCCAGAAAGTTGCCGTCCAGCACATATTGGATGTCACAAAGTGCATCTAGGACTTCGACGATATCGCCAGCTTCAACGGCACTGCGAAGTTCTTGTACTTCTTCTTCCAATATGGCGAGCCGCATATCTACGCGATCCGCCGGTAAGATCGGGCTATCTAGAATGGGCTCCTGAAAGTGCTCATGCCATGATTAAACTAGAGCTAATGTGCCCATTATCGATCCTCTTTTGATCGGAGGGTATTTTGATTCATAACGAGATCAACGTTTTGCAGAGGCGCAAATTTGCTCAAGAATGGTCAATCCTAGATTCTGAAACGCGAGCATAAGGAGACATAAGCGATCTGCTCGATCGCGTCCGATCCTGTGTTCTAAGATGAGAGGGCGTCTATTATTGGGCAATCGGGAGCGTCCCCTCGAGCGCACTCTTTCGTGATCTCGCTCAACGTTCGCTCAAGCCGCTTTAGATCGACAATTTTCTTACGCACTTCTGATAGATGCGCGGTGGTCAGCGCGTGCACTTCCGCGCAGGAGGGGGCTTCATCGTTCAGCCCCAACATGGATCTGACTGCGGGTAATCCGAACCCTAAATCGCGACTCCGCTTTATGAAATTCAATCTAGCTAATTGCGACGGATTGTAAATTCGCTGCTTTCCTGCTGTTCGAGGAGGGTCGGGCATAATCCCTACCTTCTCGTAATATCGAATGGTTTCGACCTTCACGCCGGTTGCCGCGCTCAATCGCCCAATCGTGATGTCAGACATGCTTGCACCTATAGTCACTACAGGTTTTATCATGTTCACATGTCGGATGAATTAGAAACCAAAAATGACGGTCAAAAGCCCGGCGGGTGGTTCGCGAGCGGTGGAGTCGTCGCAAGCTTCTTTGCCTTTGTTGGCGCGTCTTGCTGCGTTCTACCGATAATCCTGGTGAACCTTGGAGTGAGCACCACACTGGTTGCAAAGCTGGGCTTCTTCGCGCGCAATCAGGCTCTGTTTCAGTGGGTGACGCTAGCTCTGTTGGCAGCTGCCGCGTTCTTCGCATTTCGAAATGGCCGACCAAGCATGCGCGTTATCGTGTTGCTTGTGATCGGTTTCGCATTGGCGGGCGTTGCGTACGTGCTGCCGTCTTATGAGAGGGAAATATTGGAATGGCTGAACTTGATGTAACTGGCGACTTCATCGCCGATTCTACGCTGACCTGTCCGGAATGCGGCCATCAATCAAAGGACACGATGCCGACCAATGCGTGTCAGTTTTTCCATGATTGCAAAGGATGCGGCACCGTCTTGAAGCCTAATCCGGGCGACTGCTGCGTATATTGCTCGTTCGGCGACGTCGCTTGTCCGCCTATCCAGGTCGGGGACTGCTGCGGTGGCTGACCAACGCAACAACGATCACGCCTCCCAGCCGCTGCCATTCTTAGTTTCGTGGGGGCTGCCAGTATTGATCCTGATCGCATCAAACTTTTTCGGAACCGCCGTTCCGTTTGCTGTGACGGTGGCGATACTGAGCGGCGCCCTGTTTTGGATGGGGGCCGCCTGCGCCCTCAACGCTCGCCGTTGTCATAGACGCCATTGCTTCTATTCTGGTCCGATATTCCTGTTAGGCTCACTCGCAGTGCTGTTGGTTGGCTTTCAGATTGTTTCATTGGGTCAAGATGGATTGGTGATCGTTGTTGTAGTTACGCTCTCACTTGCGCTTTCGACCTATCTGACCGAACCCATATTTGGGAAATACATCGATTAAGCTTCGCGGCTCACCCAAACGTCCTTTTGTCGTAGAGCGCAGTAATAAGCACAGAGTACGAAACTCTCTCAACAGCGGGCGGTCATAGATTCTGAAAAGCGAGCAAAAGAAGTCATTCGCTTTCAGGAACCGATTACCCATTTCACCATGTAGGTCTGTCCGCTAAACAAGCCACATGTCGTACAACCTCGAAACCATAAAAGCCGCGGGGCTGGAGCCGGAGTTTTATAAGTGGCGAGGTCATCAACTTTTCACGGCTTGGTTCAACGCAATTCTCGTAGCGGCCCAACCGATCTTTTTATCGGTCTCTCGGTTGGAGGGTTTAGAGTGGATTCTGGGGTGGTCTTTAATAATCGGAGCGATCAATTTCCCGTTCGCGATGGCGCTGATGTTTGCGTGGGCAAAGGTAAACCACCTAATCCCAAACCAGGCACAGGCGATTGTGGATTCAGGTGACGGACTAAATCACGCGGGCTGGGGTTTGAAATCCCATCAGCAGTTAACGGCTGCAGGCTTCAAAGTTGTCGGGACGGCGGAGTATCCCGAGTTTTTTGATGAAAGTATCGCGGTGTATGAGGGAGACATTGCGGAAGTAGATTCCATTCGCGACTACATTATCCGCGTCGGCAACAAGACCGTGGCAGTGTCGAGCGTGCTCGCAGTAGCCGATGCGCTAGTTTGGAAGCCGGAGAGCGATTCTCAACTTCTTGACGGAATTAGAGTGGTCGGACGCCAAGAAGCGATTGCTGGCTCTCAGATTGAGAATTGCCTGGTAGATGGTGTTCGGAAGCAGGTAGAGTTGGTCTGCGTTGGTCTCGATTCATTTCCGCCCTCAAAAACGGAGCGAGTTATTCCACTCTCAGCTCGAAGAGCTCGCGCTCTCTACGCAACGGTTACAAGCCCCGAATTCGTTTGGAGCAACAACAAGTTCGTTGAGGTGACTGCGATTGATTTAGGTAAGGCAATAAAACCATCGGATTCCGGCACTGAAGAGGAGCGGCGCCAACGAGCCGCGATCATTATCGTGCTGTCTAGACTAGAAACTTATGAGAGGGTCGTTCCGTTTCGCTTTGCCCTGGGTGAAATCATTCGCTGCAGCGAGATACGCGGGACAGTGCTCTCAGAGTTTGAGCATTCGGACCAACCGGAAGACAGGCTTTTGTCTCAAATTTGGGAAGGCTTCGAGCCGATCAAAGGCGAATGGGACTGAGCTTCTGATCATATCCTAACGCAGGATCGAAACGCAGCTCCTTATGTCCGGTTTTAGGAAATTCCTGCCGCGTAGCCCATGATGCAATTGGGATCAATTGGTCCGACGTCTGCCCGAGACCAACTTGTTGCGCTTGCTTTGCGCATACTTTCGCAGTTTCGCGTGGCGGGTCTGTCTGGTGCGTAGTTCATCTTCCAGTCTTTCGAAGATAGGCCAGTAGGCATCGCCGTAGAGATCAATGATCCAGGCGACGGTGCCCATGGCCCGTTCGATATCCTCTTCTGAATAGCTGGGTGATGACATGGGCGATTGGTCAGTTGGCTTTTGCCCGGTTCCAGACCATGACGCCTGTGCCCTCTGCTTCATTCTCGAAGAAGGCGGCGCGCATGGGGCTGGCAAAGCTCGGATCATCCAGCTTCACCGAGAGATAGGGCGTTTCGCCATTCTTGCTTTCTTCGCGCCAGGCCGCGCCAAGTTCGGCGCCGCCAGCATAGAGCCGGAAGTCCGGTGCGCCCTCGCTGGCTTTTTCCTTGTTCGGAACAAGCTGCGCTTTCACATTGATGGTCATGGTTCGGATGGTGCCAGTGTAGCTGCCATCCTTTGCGGTAAAACTTCCAATCTGTGCCATGGGTCTAATCTCCTGTTTTGGCGTGAAGGGCGCGGCGCGCCCGTTTGAACCCGGCGTCTCCGCCGAGAAAGCTTTCGAGCATGGCCGGGATCAGCGCTTCGGGCTTTTCCTCCACGCCATAGGTCTGGCGGTAGATTTCGGTATAGTCAGTGAGTGCGTTGGCGAGTTCGGGATCAACCGAGAGGCTCATGCGGACCGGTGTGCGATCCGGTAATTGCCCGAGGCGAAGGGTCATCTGTTAGCTCCTTGTGGGTGAGGTCTGAGAATAAGGTCGCGGGTCACGACCACGCGGACGGGCCAGCCGGGACGGACCTTGATTGTCGGCTGGATGCTCAGGTTGCGGTCGACGACGCGCTGGCCAGCTTGATTCAGTGTGTCAGTGGTCCCACGCCGGATGGCGCGTTCGATGTCTCCGTCGCTATCGCTTCCGAGTTCAGCGCCGATGCCAAGAATGGTCGCCAGGCCTGCCGCGACGAACACGCGGTCCCAATGGTGGTCAGTACGGTCGGACAGTCCGGCAAAGCCCTGCGCATCGGCACCTGGCGCGGAAATCACAATCGACGACCCGTCAGGGAAAATGATCCGGTCCCAGGTCACGAGCGCGCGGTTCTGCCCGAATGAGACTTCAGACTGATATCGCCCGATCAGGCGTGAGCCTTGCGGGATGAGGAGATATTGCCCCGTCACCGTGTCATAGACCGGCTGGGTCACCTGCGCGACGATGGTGCCGGGTAGATCGGAGTTGATGCCGGTGACAAGGCTAGCCGCAATGAGGGTGCCTGCCATCACCTGATAGGGCGAGGCTGGGTCTTCGACTGGGTGCGGATTGTAGATGTCGCTACCCCCGCCTTCACCTGCGAAGGCCAGTTTGCGACCTTGGAGATTACTGTCAGGTGTCTGACCAAAGGCGGACGGCGCGCCTTGAGGCAAGGCAGCAAGCGCGAGGAGTTCTGAACCGAGGTCTAGCGCCGGGTCGCGATAGGCAGGGTTGAGTTCCGGCGCCGATTGACCGCTGGTTTTGGACTGAAGCTGGAAAAAGACCGGCGCCTTTGCGGCTTCTTCTGCCATCGCCGCTTCGCGCAGTCTTGCGGCGCGGGCCGCCTCATCAACGGGGTTGGGCCGGAAGTCGTCTTCAAAAGAGCGCACGTATTCTGGCTCGATGCCGTAGCTGCGTTCGGTTTGTAGCATCGTTGCGCCGAGATCACCTGCCATGGGTGGGCCGAGGCGGGCAACACGCTCAGAGACGGGGCCAATCTCACTATACCCCGCAGGCAATGCCGAAAGCGCTTCTGGCTTTCTGGTGTTCGTTGTGTTGTAGAGTTCGCGCCGGTCGGCCGGGTCAGCCGCTTTTGGCGGTTTCAGCGCAATGCTTATGGCCGCGAATAAGGCGAGCACGCCAAGTCCAGCACCCACCATAAGAACCTTGCGGTTGATACGCGTCACCGGCTTCGGGTTGGACCTGATCTTCAACCGTTCGGCATGTTCATCAAAGGGGATCGGCTCTGACATCGCCTTAGCCCCCGAAGATGGCGGCAAGGCCTGTGCGGCGCTCGCCTTTGCTGATCCGAACAACCGTTTGGTTCTTCTCACCGAGACGCAGTTCTGCCGCACGGAAAAGCCGATCCACCACATAATAGTTGCTGCGGACGCGATAGTTGACTAGCTCAGCGTCGCCATCCTCGCCGAGGACGAAGAGGGGCGGCATATCAGTTGTCGCGATGTCTTCAGGCATCTGGATAAAAACCTGGCGTCCATCATCGAACACGCGAACCGGCTTCCAATCAGGATTATGGCCGGAGAGGCGGTAATCAAAGTTCAAACCTTCAAGGGTGAGGCCGCGCTCGATGGAGCTCGCCTTGCGTGTCATGGCGCGGGTATTACGACTGGTTAGCTCTGCAAGTTCATCGCGCGGATAGCGCCAGGACAAAGCCGCCATGTAGCCACCGTCCGTGCTTTCCAGTTCCAGATGATAGGTTCGCCGGTCCGTGGCGATCATTAGATTTGTGCGAATGCCCGCACTAATGGGTTTGACCAGAACATGGGCACGGGAGGTATTGCCTGAGCCGGAGGTCGTGTCACCAACGACCCAGCGCACCGTATCGCCCGCTGACACCGACACGAGCGTCTCACCGGGTTGAAGCGCGACATCGCTGACCTGGCCGGGGCTGGCATAAAGACGGTAAAGCGCGCCTTCAGTATAGGGATAGACCTGGATCGCGTTCACATAACCATCGACCGAAGGCTCGATCAGGGCACTTGAACGACCCTGCTGGATGGCTTCGGTCGGAGAAACTGAAGATCTTGAGACGCTCCTCGTATAGGTGCGCGTGACGCTACCATCGGGATTGGTGGCAATGCCGGCACCCACCGGCATCATCTGGCCAGGGAGCGGAAGCGGGATGGCGGTCTCTACGATTTCAACCGGGCGCTGGTCTTGTTCGGTGACAGCGATGGCCGCCTTGAACGCGTTTTCATCAATGGACGGGAGGCTGGTGTTTGTCGTTGCGCAAGCGGTTGTGAGCGCGAGAGCAGATGTGGCTAGAAGCAAGCGGATCATTGGGGATCTCCTGTGACGAGGTCCTGTCCCCAATTGAGGGCATGGACATAAAGGCCGAGCGGATTGGCGCGCAGGGTCTCTGCATCCGTCGGCGGCTGGGTGATGATGGTGAAATTGCCGGTGAACCTTTGGGCTTGGACAAGCGCGCCGTTCTCATAGGTCTTTTCAATCCAGCGGGCCTGGAAGCTGTCATCTGAGACACGAACAACACTGACGACATCCACGGTCCGGGACTTGCGGCCCACATCGGCGAAGGGATCATTGTCCTGCGCGTACTGATTAAGCGTTGTGGCAGCGCGGTCGGTGACAAAATTATAGGCTTTGAGCCAGTTCTCCCGAACAACCACCGGATCGATTGACAGCCCTCTGACATGCTGGATGAAACCAGCAAGATGATGCGCAATCTGAGCATCATTAGCCGTGTAGCGCTCGGTCGCAGGGGTAACGGCGCGAGCCGCTCCTGTTTCGTCGACTTCAACGACATAGGGTGTAACGGTCGATTGCATGCTCCGCCAGACGAGCGCGCCGGAGGTGACGAAGCAAAGCCCGAGACAGCCAATGGCCATGAGCCGCCAGTTCTTCGCCTGAACGCGGGCGGAGCCGATACGCTCGTCCCAGACCTGTCCAGCCTTTTGGTATGGCGTTTCAGGAAATGGGGCCCGCCCATAGCTTGTCGAAGATCGTTTGAAGACCATAGCTTAGGTGTCCTTGTCATTGAGTTGCGGCGCAGCGCCAGACGAGCCGCGATCGCCATCGCGCAAGCTGTGGGCAGCCATCTGACCGGCCTGGCTCGCATTTTGGCGGGCCTGCATTCGGCGCGCCCAACCAGGGCTTGAATTTGAAGAAGGTGCGGATGCTTCCGTCCCACCCGAGCCGCCAGTCGTGCGCCATGCGCCCTGACTGCCACGGCGGTAGGCGGCTTTGAGGGACTGAGCCGGGCGGCTCGCGGCTGTGCGAATGGCGTCTCCGCCAGCGCGCGCCATGCCCGCGACACCGGCTGCGACAGCGCCGACGCCAGATGCACCGGAGGCAACCGAGCCAAGCGTGTAAGACGTGCGCGCGGCGCCGGCCATTGACGCGCCAGCTTTCACAGCGCTAGACGCGCCGGTCGCTACTGTTCCGATGGCAGCACGGCCACCGGCGCCAGCGAAATATGTGCCTGCCGCTACACCGGCCGCCGCGCCAGCGGCCGAGCCTGCGCCCAATTGCGGCGCGCCTGTAATCAGTCCGCTTGCAATGCCGGGCGCAAAAATGCCCATCCAGAAGAAGACGATAGCCGCGAGCACTGTGCCCATAACTTGCGCGAGCGTGACATCGTCGCCTGTCCGGAATGCGTCGGTGACTGAGGAAAAGAGCGTTGAGCCAATCCCAATGATCACTGCCAGCACCATGAGCTTGATGCCCGATGTGATAACATTGCCGAGCACACGCTCGGCCAAGAAGGAGGTTTTATTCCAGAGGGCGAATGGGACGAGTATAAAGCCTGCCAGTGTGGTCAGCTTGAATTCCAGGATCGTAATGAAGAGCTGCACGGCCAGTACGAAGAAGGCTACCATGATGATTGCCCAGGAGATAAACATGACAATGATCATGATGAAGTTATGGAAAAAGGAGATTGGCCCGAGCATATCCGATATCTCTTCGAGCAGCGGCTGAGCCGCATCGAAGCCAACACCCGCAATAAAGCCCGGGCGCAAGAGATCAGCCGCGGTCATCGTGCCGCCACCTGCTTTTATGCCGAGCTCTGCAAAACTATCGAACACGATCCCGGCAAGGAGCGCGAAATTGCCAATGATAAAGGCAAAGAAGCCGACATAGAGGACTTTCTTGAGCAGGCTGGCGATCACGTCATTGTTTTGGCTCAGCGCCCAGAACAGGCCTGCGAGCGTGATATCGATCGCGATCAGCGTGGTCGTGAGATAAGCAACATCTCCCGCCAGCAGGCCGAACCCACTGTCGATGTAGCGAATAAAGGTCGCGAGGAAGGTGTCGATCACGTCCATTAGTCGCTGTTGCCTCCAAGGAAGCTGCGTGTCCGGGCGCGGCCACGTTCGGCTTCGGCGAGCTGGCGGGCGCGCTCCAGCGCTTCAGCGCGGTAGTGCGACGCCATCATGGCTTCCATCTGCATGAGCTGCTCGGTCTGCAGCGCTTCGATCTGATTGCCGGCCTGAACCGCTTGCAGATTACCCACGGCCGATTGGCTTGAGCCGATCAGGCGGTCGAGGCTTTCACTATCCGCGCGCGCCGTGGAGACGACCTCAGCCGTAACCTGCAGGCTTTCGCGATAGGCTGTGCGGGACTGTTTCCAGCGCGTGCGGGCCTGTTCGACAAGTACGCGATGCTCAGGCGGTGTCTCACCATATTCTTCTGGATAGATTTCTTCATATTCGCGTTCGATCTCTTCGACCCCATAGCCAATGCCTTGGGCTTCGCGCATGAGATCATCGATGCGGCGCATCCGACGCAGAATGTCATCGGCAATCGAGTCGGGTAGGCTCTCGAGATCACGCGCCATATTCTCCAACATCTCGATCTCATTGGTTAGCTGCTGAATTTGTTGATTGATCTGCTGGAGGGACCGAACCGCCGTCAGAATATTCTGAGTGTGGTTTGCCGGATCGTAGACGATACCTCCGCCAAACAATTGCGCGGCGGCGGGTGGCGCCGTGAGTGCGGTCATAGGGAGTGCGCAAAGTGCGGCGGACAGAAGAAGACGTTTCATGAGTGTGGCTCCTATTCGGCAGCAATGGCGTGCGAAGGTGGGAAGGGTTCGGACACATCGGGCGCATGGCCGGGCCAGCGGCTGAGCAGCTCAGCCGCCCAGGGCAAGCCCTTTTCGTGAAGCCAGCATTCAGCGAAGTCATCGCTTGTCGTCTCCGCGAGCACGCGGTCGAGCGTGGCCTGGTCTTCCGGCGTTGATGCGCCGCAAACGGATAAAGCGATGGGGCCGAGGCCGAGATCGAACACACGCGCGCCCAGCGGTGACTGATAGTAATAGTCCCGTTTGGGCGTGGCGCGGCTGATCAGTTCGATCTGACGGGCATTAAGGCCGAAGCGCTGATAGGTTTCCTTGGATTGCGGTTCCTGAGCGCGCTCGTTCGGTAGGAAGATTCGTGTGGGGCAAGATTCGACGAGGGCTGGCGCAATGCTTGAGTTGGCAATGTCGGCAAGGCTTTGCGTGGCAAATACGACCGACACGTTCTTCTTGCGCAATGTCTTGAGCCATTCGCGGATGCGCGCGGCGAACATCGGATCATCAAGGAACAGCCAGGCCTCGTCGAGAATGAGTAGCGTGGGCTTGCCGTCGAACCGGGCTTCGAGCCGGTGGAACAGGTAAGTGATCACAGGCGCGACCGCACCTTTGGCGTGCATCAGTTCTTCCATCTCGAAGCAGACTGTATCGGCCAGCATGAGGCTTTCATGATCGGCATCGAGCAGACGGCCATGCGGGCCTTCGAGGGTGAACGGATGCAGCGCTGATTTGAGCGTCTCGTCCTGCAGCATGAGCGTCAGGCCCGTCAGCGTGCGTTCGGTTTCAGGCGCAGTGCTGAGAGACTGGATCGCTTCCCAGAGCTTTGCCTTGAGGTCTGGTGTTAGGCTCAAGCCTTCATTTGTGCAAAGCCCGGCCAGCCAGTCGGCGGCAAAGCTTGCGCCTGTCTCGGTGTCGATGTCCTTCAAGGGCTGGAGGCTTGGGGCATTGCTGCTGCCGAGATCAATATGCGCGCCGCCTATGGCGAGTGTGGCGGCGCGGGCCGAGCGCCCCTTATCGAAGATGAAGACCTGGGCGTCTGTGTAGCGCTTCCATTGCAAGGCGAGCAGCGAGAGGAGAACGGACTTTCCGGCGCCCGTCGGACCGACCACGAGCGTGTGACCGACATCGCCAATGTGGAGATTGAGCCGGAACGGCGTTGTGCCATCGGTTTGCGCCTGAATGAGTGCGGGCGCTTGCAAGTGGCGATTGGTGTCTTCCCCCGCCCAGACCGCAGAGAGCGGAACCATATGGGCCAGGTTCAGCGTATGGAGGATGGGTTGGCGGACATTGGCGTATGGATGACCCGGCAAGGAGCCTAACCAGGCATCGACCGCGTTCAGGGTTTCCTTGATTGCGGTGAAGCCGCGGCCATTCACAATACGCTCGGCGATACGGATATGCTCATCGGCGGTGCGCTGGTCAGGATCAGCAACTGTGATCGTGGTTGTGACATAGCCATAGGAGACGAGGTCAGAGCCTAGTTCCTGCAGCGCGGCATCGGCGTCGCCCGCCTTGTTGTCGGCGTCATTGTCAACCAAGGCGGCCTGTTCATTGAACATGGTCTCGCGAAGCACCGCGCCGATCGATTTGCGCTTGGCAAACCAGTGCCGGCGTTTCTTTCCAAGCACCTTCTCGGCTTCCGCCTTGTCCATACTGATGAACCGTGTCGCCCAGCGATAGGCGAAGCCCTGTCGATTCAGCTCATCGAGAATACCGGGCAAGGTGGATGCGGGAAAGCCGAGAATGGTCAGGGTTCTGAGATGTGCCTCGCCGATCATCGGCTCGAGCCCGCCCGCGAAGGGTTCATCAGCGAGTATGGCGTCCAGGAAGACGGGCAGTTCGGGTGCGACGACCGGGTGGCGTTTGGTCGAAATCGTCGAGTGGAGATAGGTCAGTGTCTCATCGTCTGAGAGCTTTGCGATCTCGGCGAGGCAGGTCGCAAGGAGATCGAACACCCTGTCAGCGTGCTGCTGGAAGGTCTCCAGCCTATGCCGCCAGGTCGCGGCGTCTTCAGTTTCGGCGCGCTGAATCAGCGCCTTCTCAGCCCGGCCTGTGGCATCGGCAGGCGGTAGCCAGAGGAGCGTCAGATAATAGGAACTTTCAAACCGGGTTCCGGCTTCTTCGGCTTGGAGCGCGCGTTCCTGATCGACAAGCCAGGACAGCGCGCCCGGAAACTCTGTGTCAGGATAGTCATGCACCTCATGGCGCTGGGCCTCGAAGAAGAGCGCCCAGCCGGCGCCGAACCGGCGCAGGACATTATTGACTCGCGCCATGACAGAAACGAGTTCTTCTTCAGTGCTGCTTTCGAGGTCGGGACCTCTGTATTTGAATGTGGTCTGAAACGAGCCATCCTTGTTGAGCACCACACCCGGCGCGACCATGCAGGCCCATGGCAGATAGTCGGCCAGAAGCGTTGGTGTGTCGGAATATTCTTTCAGGTTTAACATGTCAGATGCTCCTTGTGCCGCGTGCTTCGGCCTGCGACGGCCATGAAATCCGGATCGCTTCGCGCCATAACGACAGCCGCTGAATGGCCAAGCACCCAGAGGAGGAGGCCAAAAATCCAGAGCTGCAGGCCGAGGCCGACCGCCGCGGCGAGTGTCCCGATGGCAATGGCTGCCGTTCGCGGTGCGCCCGCCATCAGGATCGGCTCGGTCAGCGAGCGATGCAGAGGGATTTCATAGCCCTCGGCCATTAGATCAGCGCTCCGCCGCCGAAGGAGAAGAAGGTCAGGAAGAAAGAGGTGGCCGCGAACGCGATGGAGAGCCCAAACACGATCTGGATCAGTTTGCGCATGCCGCCACTAGTCTCACCAAAAGCCAGCGTCAGGCCGGTGAGCGTGATAATGATCACGGCGACAATCCGAGCGACGGGACCTTCAATCGAAGTCAAAATCTGATCGAGCGGGCCCTCCCACGGCATGCCGGAACCTGCGGCATGAGCAGGCCCTGCAATAGCCAATCCGATGGCCAGTGCACCGGCGACCTGCGCCGTGCGACGCACGGTCTGAAGATGAGTGTAGACGATCATGAATGTTCTCCGTGTTGAACAAGGGATAGAGAGCGGGAGATGAGCGGCGCGGTTTCGTAGCCCTCACCATTGAAGCCAGTGATGCGCAGCGCCTCTTCAACGCGGCGCTGGCCGCCTGCGCGGCTCATGAAGACGACAACATCAATCGCTTCCGCGATCAGATCGAAGGGCGCGCGCGGTGTCGCTTCGAGTGTGAGTTGCTCAAGTCTTTGAAGTGCGCCATTTGCGGAGTTCGCATGCAGTGTCGTAATTCCGCCGGGATGGCCTGTGTTCCAGGCCTTGAGCAGATCGAGCGCTTCCGCCCCGCGCACTTCGCCAACAATGATGCGATCAGGGCGCAAGCGAAGGGTTGAGCGGACAAGGTCCTGTAGAGTTGTGTTACCGCGATGGGTTCTGAGCTGAACGACATTCGGCGCTGCGCATTTGAGCTCTCTTGTATCTTCGAGGATCACAATGCGGTCCTCATTTAAGGAGAGGTCTGCGAGTAGGGCGTTGGTGAACGTCGTCTTGCCCGATGATGTCCCGCCCGCGATGAGAATATTGGCATGGCTCCTGATGGCGTCTTTCAACGCTTCGGCGAGCGCTGGCGCCAGTGCGCTCTGGTCGACATAGTCGCCGAGTTCAAACGGCGTCGTTGCAGGCTTACGGATCGAAAAGCAGGGCGCGATTGAGACAGGTGGGAGAAGCCCTTCAAACCGCTCGCCGCTGCCGGGGAGTTCAGCAGAAACGATGGGGGAGGCGCGGTTTGCGGGCTCGTTCACTCCGGAGGCGACCAGGAGAATAACGCGCTCGCGGTCGGATGGGGGAAGTGTGTGGTCGGATACGGTGAGACCAATGCCCGCCTTTTCAATCCAGACAGAGCCGTCAGGGTTGGCCATGATTTCAATTGTGTCAGGAGCATCAAGCGCCTCGCGAACCACAGGGCAGAACGCTGTGCGCAGCATTGTGCTGCGACGGGCGTCTGTTTCTGAAGCGGGCGAGGTGGACGACATGCGTTAAGGGCCTTTCTTGACCCTTTCAGTCTGTCAGATCCCCAACTCCCATATCAGTTGGCGCGTAAGCCAATCTCTGCAACACGGCGCAAGGCCGAACAAACGCCTGCAAGATAAGTTTGGGTTCAGTTGAGCAAAATGCGCCAAAAGCCCGGCTTTTACTTATGAGTCAAAACTTGATTAGAAAGATAAAATTTTCGCTTTATTCGAGAATTTCATATCGGCACAATCGTGTTTGGCGCGAGTTTTGCTTCCTCTTCCTTTATGGAGGCTGAATTATGAAGACGTTTACACTGGGGGCAACCGCCGAAACAGAGCGGTATGATTATCTGTCGCGCCTGTCGATGGATCGTTGGGCTTGGGAATTTGCACGGCGAAACACCGAATTATTGGAGGATGCCCGCACGCTTGCGCAGGACGGGGTTTCAGAAATGAAGGCGCCTTGCGAGAATACACGTATCAGATTGCTGAGACCTCGCACGACTCAAACTCTGGCTGAGCGGTGGGGCCTGGTTTTCATGCCCGATCCAAAGCTCAACGGCTTTGAAGCCGATGTGGTCTGGAGCCATTATGTCTTCCCACATCAAGTCGAAGTGAATTGCACACCGCGCAGACCAGGCGAGACATGCACGATCTGGGATAGCACAGTCCCGCATTGTGAAATCACACACGTCACTGACCGCTCGGCCCGTGAATACCTTCTCCTGCGCGGCAATAGCTGTGTGGTTCAGGTGCGCTGCACCGGCCAATCCTTGCTGGGCCTCGAACCGGTTCGCATGAAGCTTCAGATTTCGGATATGGACGCCTATGAGAAGAAGCTTGAAAAGCAGAAGGAAGCCTTCAAGCTCTATGGCGAAGGGCCTGATCTCTCTGAGCCCCTTTGGACGAAGACGACTCAGATACTACGCAACGGGCTAATTGCGCTGGACGGCTTGGCGGCGGGTCTCACCCAACGTGAGATTGCAATTATCATCTATGGCCAAGACCTTGTCGCTTCTGAATGGGGCGATGATGGTGGATCACTGCGCGCGCATTTGCGCTATGTGATCGCGAAAGCCGAAACGCTGCGCGATGGCGGCTATCTGGTCGAACTCCTCGGCGCGCATCTCGGCGGAGATCGCCGCGCGGCCTGAGCCCTTTGGTTTTCAGTGCAAGCCTCATGGCAGAACGCCAGACTGTTTAAACTGATGTATTGTGGACTGTTCGAAAATGGCGAACCCTGATTAAACATCAAAGAGACCCCAATAGGGTTTCAGTGAGCTATATGTAGATGAGGACAAAACGCTTTGAAAAAGACAATCATGATGGCGGTGGTCTCAGTTATGGCCGCAGGACACACCGTGGCAGGCCCGGGCGATTTCAAGACCGGACCGGTCATCGATGAATTTGGGCCTGTGGCGACTGTTACAGGAGCCCCATTGGATGCTGAGGCGCAGTTCAAAGTGGCCTTCGATGTGGCAGATGCAGCCGAGCCCGGAACAGTCAATCGCCGCCTGGAAAGTGCGGCGCGGTTCCTCAACATGCACGCGGCGTCGGGCGTTCCAGTTGAGAATATCGACATCGCAATTATCGTACATGGCCCAGCCGCCCTTGATCTTGTGCGCGGCGATGAGAATGCCAATGCTCGCCTGATTGCAGCCTTGATCGAGGCCGGGGTGACGATTGAGCTCTGCGGACAGACAGCGGCCTACCGCGATATTGCTGCAGACGATCTTTTGCCGGGCGTAACCCTTTCGCTGTCAGCAATGACCTCCCATGCGCTGCTGCAGCAAGACGGCTATACGCTGAACCCCTTCTAAGGCGGTACGGACGTGAAACTCGTTATTCCGCCGCCACTCATAGGACTGCTCACAGGGGCAGGCATGTGGGGGCTTGCCCGGATGCTTCCCGACCTGACGATTGAAGCCTCGCTGCTGCGCTGGTGCGCGCTCGCTGTCATGGCTGTGGGCGTGCTCATCGAGGCGGTTTCAGTGTTGGCTTTCTTGCGCGCGCGTACAACCGTGACGCCTTTGAAGCCTGAAAAAGCCAGCACCCTTGTGGTGAGCGGTCTCTACCACGTGTCACGAAACCCGATGTATCTCGGCATGCTGATCCTGCTGATCGGCTGGGCTCTTTGGCTTGCCAATCCAGCAACGCTGATTTTGCCGCCCGTGTTCGTGCTCTATCTCACTCTGTTCCAGATCAAGCCCGAAGAAGCGGCGCTTTCGGAGAAATTCGGTTCCGAATATAAGGCTTATTGCGGTCGGGTCCGGCGCTGGATCTAAACCACGCTTACTGTTGGATGGGCAGTTTCAGGCTCCAGCTGAGCGCTTGGGTTTTGGAAGTTTGGTGTTCTGCCAGGCCAATCGTCATGCCCTGATGGCCGCCTTCAGGCTGCGCCCTGTAGGTCCTAAACATCCGATCCCAGATGGACAAGCAGAACCCATAATTGCTGTCATGCTCACGGCGATGGATGGAATGGTGGACGCGGTGCATATCCGGCGTCACTAGTACGCTGCGCAGTATGCGATCCAGCCCGCGCGGCATAGCCAGGTTGGCATGATTGAACATGGCGCTGGCGTTTAGCAGAACTTCGAACAGAACCGCTGCGAGGGCGCTTGGACCTAGAAGAAAGACGACCCCCAATTTGTATGCGGCAGACCCGGCAATTTCGATGGGGTGGAAGCGCAAGGCGCTGGAGGCGTCCAGATCGCGGTCGGCATGGTGCACTCTGTGAAACCGCCAGATGAAGGGCACCTTATGGCTGATCAGATGCTGTAGCCAAATCGCAAGATCGAGAAACATGATAGCAAGACAGATTTCGAGCCAAATCGGCAGGCCCGTTAAGTTGAATAGCCCCCAGCCAAGCTGACCAGCGAGGCCCGCAGCTGCCGTCATCGCCAATAATGGGGCGATCAGCACGAGCGCACGTACCAGTCCGGTGGCAATGACCAGCATCGCGGTATTTGTCGTCCAGCGTTTCAGCCGTGATTGCAGTCGCGGTCGGCGCGGCGCCAATGCTTCCAGCGCCGAGAACAGAAAGAATGCCGCCAAAAAGACACCCATCCTGAAAACCGGCTCAGACAGTCCGAAAAGCGTAACTGGCTCATTGGCCATGGCGGTGTTCCGGTTTCATGGCGACGGAGCCCTGACGCGCCAGCAGCTTGCCCCAGTTGCGATCATAGGGGTGCACCAGATCGGTCGCGCCGCTTTCATCGACCAGTGGACGGCTGTCATTGTGCCACGCAAAGATCCCGCCGCTCAAATTGTAAATCTCGCGCGCGCCAATTGCCTGCAGCGCGTCCTTGGATTTGTCCGCTAGCCTCGAAGACCGTACGCCCACAGAGCAATAAAAGATCACGCTCTTGTTTGCCGCATTTGGGCCTATAGCTTCTGAGACTTGTCTGGCAGACGCGCGCGGACTGATACGCACCGCGCCTTTAATGCGGCTGACCGCATACTCCGCCTCGCGGCGCACATCGACTAAAATAATGCCGTCATCTTGCTCAACCATATCCGCAAAATGCGCCGCGGAGAGATGTCCGATCTCTGGAAAGGAGGCTTCCAGATCGCTTGCGATCAGGTCGAGCTTTGCAGGGTCCGCCATCGCCTTACCCAGGAGACCGGGTATCGAAAGGGCCGCGTAAAACAGAATGAGACGGAACATCATGATGACGCGCCTTATGGGGCGGCTCTTTGATGTTGGACAGTGACCGAGTCACATTGCATCTTCAAACTCCGCCTGTTCTGCGCGGTGGTAAATCTGGAGATTGAACAGAACAGATTTTGCAAGTGGCAGGAGCCAGTATCCAAGACCAGCGGTTGCCGCCAGCACGATAAGATAGCCAAAGACTTTTGCCGGTATTGAGATATCTGCGATCGGCAGGATGAAGTAAAATGGTGCCAGGACGATCATGATAAAGAAGCCGACAAAGAAGGCCGGGCCATCGGCGGTATCGGCCACGGTGAAATCCTGACCGCAATGATCGCAGCTGGATTTGAGTTTCAGGAAACCATTGAACAGTCTACCTTCGCTGCAGACACCGCAGCGCCGACGCAGCGAGGCTTTCAGGGGAACAGATACAGACATGAGGTGCCTCCGTGGGGCTTGCGTTGGGCCATCAAAGACCCAGCGCAAGCCGGGCTTTGTTATTTAACTTCAGTGAACCGCAGATATGGACGCACCTCATCCCAACCTTGCGGGAATTGTGTGCGGGCCTGTTCATTTGTGACCGATGGTGGGATGATGACTTTCCCGCCCGGCAGCCAGTCAGCGGGTGTTGCGATCTTATACTTGTCGCCGGTTTGAAGTGCATCGATCACGCGCAGGATTTCATCAAAGTTGCGTCCGACACTCATTGGATAGGTCATGGTCAGGCGGATACGCTTGTTCGGATCAATAATGAAAACCGAACGAACCGCAGCCGTTTCACTCTCACCTGGGTGGATCATGTCGTAGAGCTGAGCCACCTTGTGATCAGCGTCGGCAACAATCGGGAAAGCCAGATCGGTGTCTTGTGTGTCATTCACATCATCGATCCATTTGATGTGCTCTTCGACCGTATCAGTGGAGAGACCGAGTGGTTTTGTGTTGCGGTTGATGAATTCCTGGGACAGCTGCGCCGTACGGCCCATTTCTGTCGTGCAGACCGGCGTGAAGTCTGCGGGGTGACTGAAGAAGAAGACCCAACTGTCGCCGATCCAGTCGTGGAATGTGATCTCACCTTTGGTGGTCGGGATCGTGAAGTTTGGGGCGGTGTCGCCGATTCTGAGAGACATGATATGCTCCTTAATTGAGGTTGTGGACGATGTCCGGTTGGGAGGAACGCGAGCGTTCGGGTTTAAGTAGTATATAAAATCACACTTTTATAATTGATAATTGTGTGACGAGCGATCGATTATTTCTATGGGTTGTCCTGTGCAGCGTGGGTTTGGTGTTTCTATCCACGCCACATCAAAAATAAGGGAACCCAGATGAGCGAGGTTGTGAGCAGACCTTTGACGGTCTGATAGGCGATCCAGACCCAGAACAGCTCCTTCTTACGGGCATTTAGAGACCCAAGGGCGCTACGGATCTGACTTTGGGGCAAAGCACGCACCTCCTAAATTACCAGCTTGATAATGCCGCCGACGATGAGGATTGCTGCAACCCCCAGCGCCCAAAGCCCGACGAACCAGCCAATCTCTTTCAGGCCTGTCTTTTCGACATGACCGCGATCTTCTTCCCGCATCAGTGATACCCCGCATCTGGATCGACTTTTCCGCGAAATACCCAGTAGGAATAAGCGGTATAGGCGAGAATGAGGGGGAGCAGGATTACGGCGCCTACCAACATGAAGAGCAGGCTGGAATCAGGCGCGGCCGCCTCTTGGATCGTAATCGCACGTGGCACAATGTAGGGCGTGATGCCGATGCCGAGCCCCGCAAAGCAAAGTCCAAACAGACCGATTGCGGTTGGAAATGGAATGCCGTCTTTTCGTTTGATCAGGCTCCAACCCAAGATCGCCGCGAGGATCGCGGTGAGGGTCGGCACCGGCAGGACAAACAGAAGCTGCGGGAAGGTGAACCAGCGTTCGGCAATCTCTGGTGAGAGGAACGGCGTCCAGAGACTGACAATGCCGACAAAGGCGAGCGTCGCAAGCCCGCTGCGTATGGCAAAGCGATAAGCACTCTCACGTAATGTACCTTCAGTTTTCAATACCAGCCAGGTCGTGCCCAGCAACGCGTATCCTGCCACCAAGGCGATCCCGCACGTCATGGTGAAGGGCGTCAGCCAATCCCACCAGCCGCCGCCATAGGCGCGGCCGTCAACTTCGATACCCTGAACGAAAGCGCCCAAAACAATGCCCTGGCAAAACGTCGCGATCAGTGATCCGAAAAAGAAAGACCGGTCCCAGATCTTCTCATGGGCCTTGTCACGCCAGCGATACTCAAAAGCGACGCCGCGAAAGACCAAAGCTAGGATCATGATAATGAAGGGCGCGTAAAGCGCTGGCATGACCACGGCATAAGCGAGCGGGAAGGCTGCAAACAGGCCGCCGCCGCCGAGGACAAGCCAGGTCTCATTGCCGTCCCAGATCGGCGCGACAGAGTTCATGGCGACGTCACGGTCGGCATCATTCTTGAGGAAAGGAAAGACAATCCCAATCCCGAGATCGAAGCCATCAAGGATGACATAAATGAAGATGGCGAGGGCAAGCAGCCCGGCCCAAATCGTAGGGAGATCAAACATTGAGACGCCTCCTATTCTGCTGGAAGCGCGTCAGGGCGCTTGGCGGCGAGCTGGGTTGTGCCAGCTGTTCGGGTTGGGGTTTCTGGAAGCGGCGCAACGTCACCCGGCAGCTTGTTCATCATCTTGAGGATGTAGTACGTCCCGGCGCCAAACAGGGCGAAGTAGACGACAATGAAGGCAATCAGCGAGGCCGCGACTGCAGGGGCTTCCACCGGGGCGATAGAATCGGTGGTCATAAGATGGCCGTAGACGGTGTAGGGCTGGCGACCGACTTCGGTCGTAATCCAACCTGCAAGCACGGCGACAAATCCCGTCGGCCCCATTAGCATGGCGAGGCGATGGAAGAGCGGCGTATCATAGAGACTTTTGCGCCACCGCAAGAACAGGCTGATAAACCCGACGAGCATCATCAGCATGCCGAGACCGACCATGATGCGGAAGCTCCAAAAGACGATCTGTACCGGCGGCTGCAACTCATCCGGCACGGTGTCGAGGCCTTTCATCGGGGCGTTGAGGTCGTGCTTGATGATTAGAGATGAGAGTTTTGGAATGCCAACGGCATAGTCGAGACGTTGCTCCTCTTCATTCGGGATGCCGAACAGGTAGAGCGGCGCACCTTCCGGGTGGCTCTCATAATGGCCCTCCATGGCCATGACTTTCACCGGTTGGTGCTCATAAGTGTTCACGCCGTGAAAGTCGCCCGCCACAACTTGCAAGGGCGCGACGATGGCCAGCATCCACATCGCCATGGAGAACATCTTGCGCGCTTCGAGATTGGTCTTGTTGCGCAAGAGGTGCAGTGCGCCGACCGCGCCGACAACCAAAGCTGTTGTGAGATATGCAGCGAGCACCATATGCACAAGGCGATAAGGGAAAGATGGGTTGAACACGATCGCCCACCAGTTTTCAGGGACGAACTGGCCAACTTCGTTGATGGAGAATCCTGCCGGTGTCTGCATCCAGCTATTCACTGAAAGGATCCAGGTTGCGGACAGGAGCGTTCCAAAAGCCACCATGATCGTGGCCAGGAAGTGGAGCTTTTTGGACACCCGGCCCATGCCAAATAGCATCACACCCAGAAAACCGGCTTCGAGGAAAAAGGCGGTCAGAACTTCATAGGCCATAAGGGGCCCGATGACTGGGCCAGCTTTGTCTGAGAAGACGCTCCAATTGGTGCCGAACTGGTAAGACATGACGATGCCAGAGACGACGCCCATACCGAATGCGACAGCGAATATCTTCCGCCAATATTTGAACAGGCGCAAATAGACTGGATTGTCGGTTTTCAGCCACATTCCCTCAAGCACCATAAGATAGGAAGCAAGCCCAATCGAAAAGGCTGGAAAGATGATGTGAAAACTGACCGTAAAGGCGAATTGTATGCGCGCGAGGAGTACGGCGTCGAGAGCTTCTAACATGAGGCTTTACCTCTCTTAAATTGACGGGCGGCACGTAAAGTGTCATTTGAAAGACTACTTAAACATATAAGTGCTATTTTCGATAACACTTTATGTCGCATGTGACAGAATTGATCAGGGAGCGCTGCTTGAGACTGACCGCCTATACAAATTATGCGTTGCGCACTTTGATGTTCTGCGCGCTGCATCCCGGCCAACTGGTCCGTATGGAAGATGTGTCCGATGCTTACGGCATTTCGCGCGCGCATCTGCTTAAGGCGGCGCGCCAGCTTGGCCAGCTTGGCTATCTGGAAAATGTTCGCGGCCGCAGCGGCGGCGTTCGGCTCGGGCGCGCACCGGAAGACATTGTGATCGGCGAAGTGGTCCGCCACACTGAAGGCGATCTTGAACTGGTCGAGTGCTTCAACCCCGAGAGCAATACCTGCCCCCTGATCGGGGTCTGCAAGTTGAGCGTTCTGTTCCGCGCTGGGCTTAAGGCCTTCTTTGCCGAACTCGACAAGGTCACGCTCGCTGACATGATCGCGGACGGCCCGGTCTTGATCGAGCGCTTGATGGCCAATCAGGCGACGCAGCAGGCGATGCAGTCCACAGGGCATGATTAAGCGCCCTCAACTGGCTTGCCTGCGGCCTGCCAGGCTTTAAATGATCCGATAAAGACGTCGATGTCGGTATAGCCGCAACGTAGAAGTGCGGAGGCTGCGACCGTCGCCCGCGCACCGCTGCCACACATGATTGTGGCAGGCCCAGACAGGTCTGGCTTATCGCAGGCTGCAAGCACATCGCCGACATAGAAGTGGCTTGCGCCGGGCACGTGTCCGGCCTCGAACTCCTCAATCGAGCGCACGTCCAACAAGGTCCAGCCATCTGACGTCTTTGTTCGTTCAGCGACTGTGTCGACATCTACGATCGGAACCGTTTTCAGCGGCTTGCCGGATGCTGCCATAGCGAGTGGGTTGAGAGCGGCCCCAATGACCTGATCGAACCCGATCCGGCCAAGATGATCGATCGCAATCGTCGCATCCTCGGCCCTGTCGGCGATCAGGCCGATCGTCTCCGTCTCGCCAATATACCAGCCTGCAAAGGCCGAAATCATGGAAACAGGAAGCGCTTGCGCGCCTTCGACATGGCCGCCGAGAAAACCTGTGACAGACCGTATATCGATCAGATGATCCGGCTTGTGGGCCCGCAGGTCTTTAAGGCTTAAAACGGGCGGCGAAAAACTGTTGTTTCTCGGCGCTGCGCCTTCGAGGTTCAATCGCTCGACAATGCTGAAATAAGGCGGCTGATAGTGATGCTCGGCCGCTTTTGCCGCCACGAAAGCTTCACGGGAAGCAAGCGATAGCCGGCGATTGTTCCGTCGCTCATGACCAAGCGTAGAGAAGGCGCGCTCAGCAACACCCGAGCCGCAAACCGATCCCGCGCCATGGGCGGGATAGACAATGACCTGGTCGCCCAATGTGAGGAGCCTCTGTAGACTGTCCCAGAGCTTGCCCGCCATCTCAGCTTCGCGGTCCTGATAGAAGTCTGTTCGCCCGACATCACCGACAAATAGCGCATCGCCTGTAAAGACGCCGACGGCGCCGTCCGGATAAGCCTCATCATAAATCGCGATCGATATGGAGTCGTCTGTATGTCCTGGCGTTTCCAACACCTCCAGGCGGAGGTTGCCGATCGAGACTTGGAAAGGTTCGCGGACGATGTCCGCATAGGCGATGTTACCGGCTGGGTTTGGGCCATGATAAACGCGCGCGCCCGTCAGTTTTGACAAGGCGGCTGCGCCCGAGATCAAGTCCTCGTTGCGGTGGGTTTCAAAGATGTGCCGGATATCCACGCCCTCGCGGCGTGCGATCTCAAGATAGATATCGACATCCCGGCGCGGATCAATCACAGCGGCAACGCCGCCATCGGTGATCAGATAGGAAAAGTGGGCGAGACCTGTTGTTTCAATACGTTCCAGATACATAGTTCGTGTCTTTCATGTGCTTAGAGCGTCTCAAGCAATCCCTTGGCGCGGCGAACGTTCCACCACACAAAGAGCGCGATGAGTGGAATGCTGACAGCCTGGATCTGGCTAATCGGAATTCCGGTTTCAGGTAGCGCTTTCAGGGCTGTACCGACGAGGCCGACGAGATAATAGGTGATGGCGGCAACCGAGAGCCCTTCGACGGCCTGTGACAGGTGAACTTGTTGGCGGGCGCGTTTCTCCATCGAGCTCAAAAGCGCTTCGGCGTTTCGCTGCGCCACCTGATCGAGCTGTGTCCGGGCAAGCGCCAAAGCATCTGCCACAGTCTTGGCCGCGCGTTCAGTTCTCGCTTCAAAGGCGCGTATGGAATTTATGCCGGGGCGAAGGCGGTGTTCGACAAACCCTTTCATGGTCTGGCGCTGGCCAACCGGCGTTTCATTAAGGCTTGCAAGGCGTGCGGCGACCAGATCGTCATAAGCGTAAGCCGCTGATATCCGGAACGCAGCGCTGGATTTGAAGCGCGCGACATCTTTCAAGATTGCTGACAGATCCTCTACGGCACTCTGTAGATCGACCGCCTCGCTCGCGATGGTGTCGGTGGCCTCCATCGCTCGGCGCTCCAGGGTTTCAAGTTCGGGCGTCAACCGGCGAATGAGTGGCAAGGCGAGCAAGGACGCCAGGCGATACGTCTCTAGGTCGAGCAGCCGTTTGACCAGGCGGCCCCTGGCAAATGCGTCTTCGAACGTCCCGGTGACGGCAAAAGTCACAAGCCCTGTGTCGTCGATCTGGAAGTCAGTGGACACAGTCACCCCATCAAAGAGCGCCTCGCCGCCGAACAAGCGCGCCCCGCCGAACAGGTTCTCGGGGTCTGCGGTCTCGGAGATGACGATCTTCGCGCCAGCGATCTGCGGCCCCGGGCAGGCTGCGATGAGATCCAGCGTCGCCGCGCCGGGTTCGGTCTCACCAAAGAACGTGATCGCTGCAAACTCGGTGTGACGTTCATACCGAATGACGCCATCACCACACTCAATCAGTTGGTGTCTCGCTGTTCGATTGAATGCCTCCGGCCAGATCCCGCATTGACCGGCGGGTGCATGCAGAACCCAGTGCCAAGCCTGCGCTTCGGGTTTCTCGATCGGCATCGGCGGACGCGCATGCGCCTCGTCCTGTATGGTGCGCCGATCTTCATGCTGTGGGTGAATTGCGGGCATCTGTCTCAGCTCACGGCTTCGAGACCGGCATAGCGAAGAGACGGGCAAGGATCCGTGCCAGGTTCGGTCGTCTGAACGTTATCTTCAAAGGCTGATGCTACGCAGTCTGCATCAAGGTCCATCATTGCAGCGTGCTGAGAAAGATAGATATGACCGGTCAGCTCTTCGATGAAATGTGTGCGTTTAAGACGATCGGTTACAGGCCCTTTCACCTCGGAAAGGTGAAGTGTGACCCCTGCATCTTTAAGGCGGTGATTGATGGCTTCCAGGCTTTCAAGACCGCTTGCATCAATATGATTTACAGCCGGGCACATCAGAACCAGGTGCTCCATGTCTGGCCGGTTTGAGAGCATGCAATAAACCGTGTCTTCTAGGAAACGCGCATTGGCGAAATAAAGACTCTCGTCAATGCGGACCGTCAGCACCTTGTCGGAGATTACGACAGCGTGACGATTTACATTGCGGAAATGGTAGGTGCCCGGAACCTGTCCAACCAGCGCGAAGTGCGGGCGGCTGGTATTGTAGAGGTGCAAGAGGAGCGACAGGACGACGCCAGTCGTGACGCCGAGCTCAACGCCGAAACCAAGCGTGACGAAGATCGTGGCCGCCATGGCAGCGAAATCCGACTTTGAATACTTCCAAACCTTGATGACTTCAGGAATATTAACCAGCGACAGCACGGCCACGATGATGGTCGCAGCGAGCACCGCCTGTGGCAGATAGAAGAGAAATGGTGTCAGGAAGACCGTGGCCAGTGCAATGCCGACGGCTGTGAAGGCACCTGCAGCGGGCGTCTCCGCGCCCGCGTCGAAATTTACCGCTGAGCGGGCGAGTCCGCCCGTGACCGGATAACCTGAAGAGACGCCAGCAGAAACGCTTGCTGCGCCCAAACCAATTAGTTCTTGGTTGGGATCAATCCGAGTTCGGTTCTTCGCTGCGAGCGTCTGGCCAACGGAGACCGACTCCACAAAGCCGATCAGGCTGATCAGCGCTGCAGAGCCGAGAAGTTGCATCCAGATGTCCGCATTGAACGTCGGAACGCCAATCTCGGGAAGGCTGGTGGGAACGTCGCCAAGGATTTTGACACCCTGTTTGTCCAGGCCCATGCCAGCGACCACAAGAATACCGACGACAACCGCGAAGACCGGACCTGCCCGCGCAGTGATGGTTGCGGCTTTGTCGCCAAGGCCGATCGCCTTCAGTAGCGGCTTAAACTGTTTGCGCACCCAGAATAGAAAAATGAGCGACGCGCCGCCAATATAGAGTGTGGGCAGGTTCGTTTCCGGGAGTTTTTCGAACAGGGAGAGGACAATCTCGAAGAGGTTATGCCCGCCTGCATCAATGCCCAGAATGTGCTTCAGCTGAGACGCAGCGATGATCACCCCAGACGCCGTGATGAAGGCTGAGACAACGGGGTGACTGAGAAAGTTCGCAAGGAACCCCATGCGGAAAAGGCCCATGGCGAGCAGAATCAAACCGGACAGAAGTGCGAGGATCAGTGCCGCCTGAATGTATTCAGCGCTGCCCTGAGCGGCGATCTTGCCCGCTGCCGCCGCCGTCATCAGAGACAGGATAGCAACCGGGCCGACGGCGAGCTGTCTGGAAGATCCGAAGATCGCGTAGACGAGTAGCGGCAGGATTGAGGCGTAAAGCCCGATTTCAGGCGGCAGGCCCGCCAGCAGCGCATAGGCGAGCGATTGCGGGATCAGCATGATTGTCACGATCACCGCTGCGACCATGTCGTTGACAAATGTATCGCCCCGGTACTTCGGGCCCCAATCTAAAATTGGAAAGTATTTTGCGAGTCGCATCGGTTCGCCGCCTGATGAAAGAGATTAGAAGAAAAGAAGAAGGCCTGCGGCGGCTGGCTGGGTGGGGGGACGCGAGCGCGGGCAGGCCTTCTTCAGGTCAAGTCTACGCCGCTTTTGACGACGCATCCTTGAAGTCAACGGCTTGTTGAGCCTCATGCGAGGCGGGCCGATGTGGGAGGAGCTTGGGTTTGGCGAGGGTCTCAGTACCGCGCAGCATCATGTCGAAATAGATGTTGGGCAACATCTTCTCCTTCAGGAACCAGGCTGCTCGAGTCGGCTTGGTGCCGTTGAGCATCCATTGTGGCACTGTTGGATCGAGTTTCCCGCCATAAGCGAATTCAGCAAGTACAATTTTACCGCGCTCGACCGTCAGTGGGCAGGAGCCATAACCGTTATAAATCGCGTTCGGCGCCTTGCCGTCGAGGACACAAAGTACGTTATGCGCGGCAACAGGTGCCTGCTTGCGGACAGCGGCGGCGGTCTTGGCATTCGGGGTTGAGCCCGCATCGCCAAGCCCGAACACATTTCCATATTGGGTGTGTTGCAGGGTCTCACCGCTGACATCGACCCATCCGGCCTCATTGGCCAGGGGGCTGTTCGCAACGAAGTCGAGCGAGGTTTGGGGCGGACAGACATGCATCATGTCGAACTCGCGGGCCTGCCGGGTTACATTTCCGTCTGCGTCTTTGACGTCAAAAAAGGCGGTCTTCTTTTCGCCATCCACGGCAACGAGTGTTTCGCTGAAGCAAAGGTCGATGCCGTATTTGTCGACATATTTCATTAGCGCTGGAACGTACTCCTTTACGCCAAAGATGACGCCGCCTGCATTATGAAATTCGACGTCGATGTCTTTCAACACGCCTTTGCGTTTCCAGGCATCGCAGGCGAGATACATGGCCTTTTGTGGCGCGCCGGCGCATTTGATTGGCATGGGTGGTTGGGTGAACAGCGCCCGCCCGCCCTTCATCGCCTGGACCAGTTCCCAAGTGTAGGGAGCCATGTCGAAGAGATAGTTAGACGTCACGCCGTTCTTGCCGAGGGTGTCTTTGAGCCCCTCAATACCGTCCCAGTTGAGCTTCAGGCCCGGGGCGACGACAAGGGTCTTGTAGCCGATGCGCTCGCCATCTTCGAGGATGACCTGATTGCGTTCCGGGTCGAACCCGGCGCAGGCAGAGCGAATCCACTGGACGCCTTTAGGCATCAGTTTGACCATTGGACGTTCGGTCTGCTCGCGTTTGAAAACGCCGCCGCCGACCAGAGTCCAGCCTGGCTGATAATAGTGCTCGGTGCGTGGCTCCACGATGGCAATATCCACACCCTTTCGGCGCTTGAGAATAGACGCGGCAGTTGAAATGCCGGCAGCGCCCCCGCCTATAATGACGACATCATGAGACTTTACCGGACCGATTCCGCCTTCAGCCGCCTTGTCGCGCGCATCCAGACGCGCCCGCAACCCTGACAAGTCGTAGCCTGCGCCCGATGCAGTCTTGAGAATGGCATCGGTTGACAAATGACCTGCTTGAGAGAGAGCCCAGAGCGTCGCCGAGCGTGTGCCGGTTCGACAATAAGCAAGCGCTGGCGCTGGCAGCTCATGCAGAGCTTTATCGAAGGCCTCAACATCGGCGTCGGTGACCTTGCCAGAAACGACCGGCACATAGCTCACCTCCATACCATGGCGACGCGCCGCCTCCTCAATCGCCGTGCGACCGGGCTGGTCAGCAGACTCGCCGTCCGGGCGGTTGATGATCAGAGATCTAAACCCCTGGCTCGCGGCGACGCCGACATCCTGAGCTGTTATTTGCGGTGAGACCGACAGGTCTGGTGCAATCGTCTTGATATCCATGGGGGTCCTCCTCCCGATTTTATGATTTGAGACTACAGGGCGTTGATCGGCACCTTCATATACCGAACGCCATTGTCCTCTGGCGGAGGCATGTCTCCGGCCCGCATATTCACCTGCACAGATGGCAGGATCAGTTTCGGCATGGCGAGTGTCGCATCACGCTCGGAACGCATCTTGATAAAGTCATCGCGCGAAATGCCATCCCTCACATGGATGTTAGAGCGCTTCTGTTCACCAATTGTGGTTTCCCAAACATATTCGTCGCGCCCTGGTGCCTTGTAGTCGTGGCAGAGGAACATGCGCGTCTCGTCGGGAAAGTCGAACAGCATCTGGATCGAGTCGTAGAGCGTCCCCGCATCGCCGCCGGGAAAGTCGCAACGTGCTGAACCAAAGTCTGGCATGAAGATTGTGTCACCAACAAACATGGCGTCGCCGATCAGGTGAGTCATGCAGGCGGGCGTATGCCCAGGTGTCGATAGTGCGCGCGCCTCAATATTCCCAACACGATACGACTCGCCAGGCTTGAAGAGGTGGTCGAACTGACTGCCATCCGTGTGGAAACTCTGGCCCTCATTGAAGATTTCACCGAAGACGCGCTGGACCACCGGGATTTTGTCGCCAATCGCTGTCTTGCCGCCAAGCTGCTCACGAATGTAAGGCGCTGCGGTGAGGTGGTCGGCATGAACATGGGTGTCGATAATCCACTCACATGTCAGGCCCTGGTCTTTGACAAAGGCGATCAACTTATCGGCAGAAGTGGTTTTTGTCCGGCCTGAGGCCTGGTCAAAGTCGAGCAGTGAGTCGATGACTGCGCAGTGCTTCGTCTCTGGGTCGGCGACCACATAGCTGATTGTGAAAGTGGCTTCGTCGAAGAACCCGGTGACTTCAGGATGATGCATCTCTGGCTCCATAGTTGTGATTAAGTCCCGGTGCGGGCGAACACGCCGTAGCCGCCGGGACGATTGGGTTTTAGTTTGGGGGAGGCGGTCGCGCCCGCCGAATTTGTTGCTGTTTTACCGAGCATGACGGCGCAGATCGCGTCGACCATGTTCCGAACACGCGGCGTGTCGCTCAATGTGTAAAAGACCAGCTTCGATTCTTTACGGGTCGTGACGAGCCCGGTGTCGCGTAGTTTCGAGAGCTCTCGTGACAGGCGCGGCTGTTTGATGCCGAGGGTTGTTTCAATATCGCCGACCGACATTTCCGTATCGCGTAGCTGACAGCAGATGATGAGACGCTCAGGATGGGCGAGCGCTTTCAGAAGCTCAGTGGCTTCGTTTGCCAGCGGTGCGAGATCTTTCGATATTGGCGTCATTGGCTCGCCTCGGCATGGGTGAGATACCAAGCGCCGCCATTCATGGCGGACCGTTTGTCCGCTTCGGCTTGATCGAGCGGTGGCGGCAAGACTGCCTCATCGCCCGGCTTCCAGCCCTCAGGCGTTGCAAGATGACAGGCGTCGGAGGTCTGCAAGGCGTTCAGGACTCGCAGGAGCTCTTCAACCGAGCGTCCCACATTCATCGGGTAATGGATCAGCGCCCGGACATAACCCTCCGGATCGATGAAAAAGACCGAGCGGACGGCCGCCGTTGTCGCGGAGCCCTCATGGATCATGCCGTAGACACGGCTGACGGCCATGGAAATGTCTTCGATAATCGGAAAAGTTATCTTAGTGCCGAACCGTGCCTCGATATCTTTCACCCACGCGATGTGGGCGTAGAGACTATCAATGGATAGGCCGAGCAAGTCGCAGTTTAGCTCATCGAATTGCGGTTTCGCCTTCTGTAGTGCGACGAATTCGGACGTGCAGACCGGCGTGAAATCTGCCGGATGCGAGAAGAAGAGCAGCCAGCGCCCGCGATAATCAGACAGGCTGACTTCGCCTTGTGTGGTGCGCGCCGTAAAGTCTGGTGCGACATCGTCAATGCGCGCGGTGAGCGGCTGTGAGGACTGTGCGGTGTCGGTTTCGGTCATGATGAAGATCTCTGGCTTGCTTGTTAATAAAATACAGTTTACAGATATGTCAATACAAGATTGTAAATCAATTAACAAAGGTATGACCCATGGAGAACTTCACCCCCATAAGCGCATCGATCGGCGGAACCTTAATTGGGCTCTCAGCCGTCATGCTAATGGCGCTGAATGGCCGAATCGCAGGGATCAGCGGCGTGTTTTCGGGCTCGGTCTTTGCTGAACGCGGCGATAAGCTCTGGCGCGTCCTGTTTGTCGTTGGTCTGATTGCGGCGCCGGTTTTATGGACACTTGCGCAGGGTGGTCAGCCGAAATTTGAGATCACGGACAATTGGAGCCTGATCATTGCTGGCGGTCTCCTGGTCGGCTTCGGGACCCGCCTTGGCTCGGGCTGCACAAGCGGTCACGGTGTTTGCGGCCTGTCACGCCTATCCCCCCGCTCAATGGCGTCTGTCGGTCTGTTCATGGCTGCTGGCATGATCACAGTCGCCGTCGCAAAAATAGTCTTGGGAGGCTGATATGGGCCGCAATCTATCTGCACTGCTCGCTGGCTTGGTCTTTGGCCTCGGGCTGACTTTTTCGGAAATGGTCAACCCTGCCAAAGTGCTCGCATTTCTGGATATTCTTGGAAACTGGGATCCCTCGCTTGCATTTGTCATGGGCGCGGCATTGCTGGTCACCGCCATCGGTTATCGCATCGTCTGGCGCGCCGAACGGCCCCTCTTTGCGACCGAGTTCCAAGTGCCGGGCAATCGGTCAATCGATACCCGTCTCGCCACTGGAGCCATACTTTTCGGCGCGGGATGGGGGCTCGTGGGTCTCTGCCCAGGGCCTGCAATATCAGCCTTGAGCTTTGGCGGCCCGCCAATCTTCATCTTCATGGCGTCCATGGCCGCAGGCATGGGCCTTTTTGAGCTGTTCAACCAAATGTCGAAAGAACGCACAGCGGCATAAGCCATTGCTTGTGTGACCGAGTCACACTCCCTGGCGCCAATGGGATGCTAGGCGAGGACACGACATCACTTTTGAGGAGATAATCATGTCAGCCAATGTTGGAACCATTGATCGTATTTTGCGCCTGTTGATTGGCATCGCCGCCATCGCACTGGTCTTTGTCGGACCTATCGCAGCGTCTGGCGGTTGGGGCTGGGAGCGGATCGCGCTCGTTGCTGTCGGCGCCATTATGGTCGGCACAAGCATGATCAAGTTTTGCCCGCTCTACCGCATCTTCGGGCTGCGAACCTGCAGCATGGACTAAGCGTCGATGCTTGATCTGATCAGGGAAGCAATGGCCGCAAACCAGGCCGAAGCAGCGACTTATTCTCAAGGCGTTCGCATTTGGATGGCGGTCATGTCCATTGCAATCCTGAGCAGCGTAATCTTTGCGCCGTGGAAAGCTGGCGCGCGCTGGATCCTCGCCGCTACGCTCGTGAACATTCTTGGCCTAATCCTGATCAAGGCGTTTTTTCCCGCGTTTAGCCGAACAATGATCGGCACGAGCGTACATCTGATTTTCTGGACACCCGTTTTATGGATGATCTGGAGGCCGAGCGCGGCGACACGGCGGATCTCTGATTTTGAGGGTCACTCAGGTTTGATTTATCGCGTCTGGCTCTTAGCTGCGAGTGCCATTATGGCAACCTCGCTTGTCCTTGATGCAAGAACAGCCATTGGCTGGGCTTTATGAGCCTGGTGATTGAACACCTCTCAAAGCTCTTTTCGATGAGCTCAAACACGAAAGCTATCCAGGCTCTTGCATCCGCTGCGACGGTGTCTGCAGCACCTGTCGGCGCAAAGCTGTTCGCGTCGGGAGATGTTTGCGAGAATTTTGTTATCGTCGCATCGGGTGAGGCCCGTGTGCAGCTCTCGACCAAAACCGGGCGGGACATGACGCTGTTTCGGCTTCTGCCGGGACAGTCATGCGCCCTGACAACCTCCTGCCTTTTGTCAGAGAGCCCTTATTATGCCGAAGGCGTTGCTGAGACCGACCTGGAACTGATCACGATTCCGTCCTCGGCCTTTCGAGAAGCTTTGCAAGCCTCTCCCGACATGATGCGCTTCCTTCTCTCAGATTATGCCGGCCGGATTGCGGAAATGACGGCGCTAGTCGATCGTCTCACATCCAGAGACTTGAGTGCGGAGTTGGCCGAGTTTCTTTTGAGCCGCGCCGACCATTCAGGCATGATCTCACTCTCTCACAAGTCCATTGCTGACGAGTTGGGGACCGCGCGGGAAGTCGTCAGCCGAAAGCTGAAAGACTGGGAAAAGCAGGCGTGGGTTCAGTTGCATCGCGGTGTTTTGAAAGTTCTGAATCGCGAAGCCCTTGGCCGGCTCTCGCGATAGAGGCCATTTCGCTTTAGGAGGCGGTCGCAGAAACGATCCAGGCTGCCGCGGGCATGTACACGTGCCCGTCCTTTTGTAGATGAGGCTCAAGTGAGGTCTGCAAAGCCATCTCAACCTTGGCGAGGTCGACGCCCGCCTCTTTGACGAGGCGCGCGACGGGACCCAGTTCCATCATGAACCCCGCCGCCTCAGCGATCGAACTTCCGGGCAGGCGCAAATTGTCTTGCCATGGCGCAACCGCGATCCCGCGCCATCCAGCATCACTCAATATGGACGAGACATAGTCGCGATCAGCGAATGCAAACGGGCCCGGCGCGCCTGCAGGCGGCGGTGTTGGCGGCGCAGGTAGCAGGGGTATAGCAGCTTCGAGCGGCGCGCGCGCCCAGTCGTTAAGCGCCAATGACTGCCAGCAGGCAAAGACGATCCGACCCTCCGGCCGCACACTGATCCGAATATTCGCGAAAGCGGAGACCGGATCCTCGAAAAACATGACACCGAATCGGGAAATGACAGCGTCGATCGGATCCGGGGCGCGATACGCGTTTGCATCGGCGACCTCAAACTTCGCGGGCGCTCCGGATACGGCAGCTCTTTGCGATGCGAGACCGACGAGCGGACTTGAAACATCTACGCCGCGCACCCCGCGCACTTCACCAACTTCGCTTGCCGCCTTGAGCGAGAGGGCGCCCGCCCCGCATCCAATGTCGAGCACACTTTCCCCAGATTGCAATTGCGCCTGATCAAGCACCGCCTCGGCAAATGGCGCTAACAGCGCATCGAGCCTGTCTGCATGAGTGACCCATTTCTCGCCGCCTGGACCGTTCCAATAGTCAATCTGATCCTTATTGCTCATCTGCCCGTCCTGATTAAAAGTGATATTCCCCGTCACCCTTTTCGGCTTAGGTCGTATATGGCAAGCGCGAAATCGCTTCCTTGCCGATTTGGTCGCATCCCAATGCGGCGATCGTCCGTCTGTTGCGTCCTCCCGCCTCAATATCTCTCCCGAGCAGACGGGTCTGGGCGGACGGTGCGTCTGCCAGAGCGCGGTCGCCGCGCAAGGGGGCGGGTCCTCTTCATCTTTGAACGTCTTTAGGTTTCCTACCTTCAGCAGCCCCTTGCGCCGCGCCCTATCACGCTCTGGCTGAGCACCTTTTCGCCGCCCACCCCCGCCTGCCGGGGAAAGAACGCAAGGGCGGCGGAAGGAGACTGACATGACTGACCAACATGCGAGCATTGCACCTCTTGTAGCAACCTTAGCTCCCACGACTTTGGACACGCCCCGCATCTATGTGGCTTGCCTTGCGGCTTACAATAATGGCCGCCTGCATGGGCGGTGGATCGACGCCACCGACCCGCACGAAGTGTGGAAGCAGGTGAACGCTATGCTGGCCGCATCACCGGAGCCGGACGCCGAAGAATGGGCGATCCACGGTGCGACCAGAAAGTCGCATCTGTTGAGTGAGGCAGGG